>Ga0214542_1003463_pt1 | contig 32219 bp, 18 predicted proteins | sample CNSS1metaG_FD_160096 | JGI IMG/M metagenome (GOLD analysis project Ga0214542, IMG submission 160096) | Root nodule microbial communities from cowpea collected in UCLA plant growth center, Los Angeles, California, USA - CNSS1 | ecosystem: Host-associated > Plants > Roots > Nodule | place: USA...
AAACCTCCACAAAATAATAGACACCAATAGAAGAGGTTAAAACCCTCCACAAAATAACCTCTGCAATATAACTCAGATACCAGGGGTCACTCAAAACCTCCACAAATAACTTGTGGCGACTCTAAATTTGGAGGTTTAAAAAATCTCCGCAAATTAATTTACAGAGGGTGAAATCCATAGATCGAAAAAAAAACCTCCACTAAATAATATTAATTAATACTATTTTAAGAGTAAAAAATATTTGTTATCTATTTCACATTTCTAATATTAAATATATTGTTGCTTTGTTTAATGTTTATTTTTAAAATTAAAACATATTTCTTGATGTTTTCCTAAAATTTAAATATACTTTGAAGTTTTGATAAAATAATGATGGGTAGACACTCACAGACGTAGACAACTATAATCATTCCAACGTTATGGTTATCTTTATCATAATTTCTTTGTTTATCCTTATTACTAATATGTCCTAAAATTATTTTTAAATATAGAAAGATAAAAATAACAAAATATTCAGATAAATATATTTTATCACCGTTAGTAATCATTGAGGATGCACTCATACCACCCAAGGATCCCTCGTTTTATTTGATCACCGTTAGTTTTCATTTATGCAGTCTGTAAGTGAATCTTTTTACCTTGAAAAAATACATGGTCTTTGTAAATTTTGCAAAAATTAACCCTTAGTTAAGACTTCGGTTCTTTATAAAATTAAAGCGTATAACAATAAGCTTCGTTTTTATAAAGAACTGAAATCTACAACTTGACACTAAAATAAAATATTTTAAATGTTAGAAAATATTACTCAAATAATATTAATAATAATATAAATATGAAATAATATAATAATAATTATTAAATCAATAATAATACTAAGACAATATATAAAATAATTAATATTAATCAGAGATCAACAATTATAATAATAATAATAAATAAAAGATAAAAGATAAGGAGTGAAAATATCTTGGGTTGAGGCACGCATAGCGCTATCTTTAAAGAGAAAACGCCCCTACTGCACATGGTTAAACAAATATGTCAATACACAATCATATGTGTTTCTTATTCTTATCATATGCGTTTCTCTCCCAAGATACAACAACCTGTCAGATCGATCGAGTGCAGCGAAGGATCTCCGCACCTTATGAACACCACTGTCTTAAAGATAATATAGAGAAGAAAAGAAGAACATTTCAGAGAAAACTCTAATGTTTGTTGTCGTTGTGTTGTTGTTTCTTTCCCCATGCACCTAGGTGGTATTTATAGGTAGCAAAAGGAGACAAAGGAGTAAAGTGTAATAAGAATATAGCCGTTAGCCATAAAAAAACATTAACCCATAAATTAAAGGTCTATAAAAGCTTTAGTAATAGTAGAATTTCTATTTTAATTATTTATTTTTTAAATTATATTAAAATATTTCTAACATTAAATTTAATAGTATTTTTGAAATTATTAAGAACCTTTAAGCACTGATTTCCTAACAACTAAAGTTTGTTCCTCCGTAGACTTCAGTTTTAAAGAGAACCAAAGCTTAAGAATTAACAAATTTTTTTAAAATGTCACTCTGTATTTATATTTATAAACTTGCTTTTTTTAAACGTAAGACATATTAAGTGTACCACACCTAGCCAATTCAACCAAGTAATAATAATAAACGTCCACCATATCTACACGCGAAGTTATTCAGGTAACCGGCCTAGGCTGACCTAATCCTAACCGGCCTAAATCGGTAACCTAAGACACTAAGACCAGCCTAGGACCACGTATTAGCAATGGCGGCATAAGCCGCCAAAGAGGTAATCGGCCTATGCCGACCACCCTGGTATACTTAACGAAATCAAAGCCCACAACAGTCGAGACTAAGGCCCTGGGCCAAAGCCTAGGTCCACCTATAGCCCAAACCAAGGCCCAGCCCATGGAATAGGCAAACATAATTAGTAATCTATAAATACACATGGACCCCACGAATTAAAGGTACACATTCATTACTCCATTAATCACCTTATTTGACTTATTGAGAGCTTTGGCTGACTTAAGCTTCGGAGTCCCTTCTACAGGTAACCCCTCCCGGTTCCAAGCCGATATATGCCAAATGGGAAGAAGCCAACCGAGGAGATAGCGGATATGGGTAAGGTGATACTTATGCCTAACTGATCTTATTTGTTCCCTTCTGTAGGAACAATTGGCGCCTACAGTGGGGCACGAGATAACACTTTACTACCCGTTTTCTCCGAAGATGGTTTCAACCCGTAGTAGAGCTGAAGTTAACAAGCAAGCTGACGCTGGCCCTTCAGGACCCGCTAACATCACTCCAGATATGGCCGCCATCTTAGACGGTCAAGCCAAGATGCAACAAGAGCTAGCTGATCTAAAGAAGCGCAACGTTGATGAGATGGAAGCACTGCGACAGGAAAACTCTCGCCTCAGGCGAAAGATCGAGGCCGATCCCACTCAAAAGGGAAAGGCCAAGGAGGCATCTGAAGCTGCAAGGTCCCCGGGCTTCCAACCCACAGAAGAAGAAGCGAGTACAATCCTACCCCACACACCTTCACCACCACCCAATAAACACCCATCCTCTCAACCCATCCCACTCACTTCCCCTCCACCCTACCAGGGCACACTGCGACCCCCACCCCTACCGCCACCCTCCCCACCACTTAGGTTCCCTACAACATACCCACCACCCTACACACTACTCATATCCCACCACCCTATAACCCCCACTACCTCCCTACAACCCACATCCCCCCTCACAACTTCACCTCCACCTTTCCCACCCTTGTCCACCATCCCATTCCCCTCATCCGCTCCCACCCCACCAACCCAGACGTCGCCACCCCTTCACCGACTTTATCGCTAACACCCCCTTCCCACCTAGTGGGAACCCTTCACACTAGAGCGTTACACTGGTGAAATCGACCCCGACGAACACCTTAAGGTGTACATCACCCACGTCGCCCTATACACTTCCCAAGATGCCGTCTTCTGCAAAGCCTTTCCCACCACCCTCAAAGGCCCCACTCTCGAATGGTTCACAACCCTACCACCTTATTCTATCGACAGCTTCGACATCCTCTCCCACATGTTCACAACTCATTTTGCTGGCAGCTGCTGACATCAAACTACTATAATCTCCCTCCTCGGCATTAGGCAAGAACAGGGTGAGCCGCTTCGGGCATTCATCGATCGCTTCAACAAGGCTACCATTCGCACCCCACACCTCAACCAAGAAATGATTCTCCAGTGTATGACCCTCATCCTTCAACTCGACCCCTTCACCAACAACATCTACCTTCATCCACCTGCCTCTATGCACGAGCTAAAGTTGCGTGCCGCCGACTATGTTTGCATGGAGGAAATGCAGACCCTCCACACCAAATTCTGCAATGACTATGCACCCACCGCTGCTAACCCGACCCCACAACCCTCCTGCCCTGATCCAAGACCATGAGAGCCCCAACAACCCCGCTTTAGTAGATATGCTCCCCTCAATGTCCCCAGATCTCGCCTCCTTGATGAGGCCTTACAAGCCGACCTCATCCCACCACCACGCAAAACGACCACTCCCCCCATGCTGAGATGACCAAATATTGCCGCTATCACCGAACCCATGGCCACACTATAGAGGACTGCAAAGCACTCTAAGATAAAATTGAAGAACTGGTGCGTGCTGGCCACTTTCGCCGCTTCATTCGCATAGAGGATCATCCCTCTCGATCCCGCCATCCTCCTCGCTCCGACCACATGACTCTCGCCACGATAGACGCCCTAACCAGCCCACCAACCAAGACCCCCAACTGGCTCGCACCGATGTTACCCCTGTCGATCGTCCCGTAAGCGGCACTATCAACACCATCTCCGGTGGTTTCGCTAGTGGAGGATCCACCTCTTCTACCAGAAAGAAACACCTCCGCCATATTCGTTCCATTAACCACATTACCCATTCCCATCACAGACGCCGCATGCCTCCCATCACCTTAACGGACGACGACTTCCATGACCTCGATCACCAACAAGATAACCCTATGGTCATCACTGTTGAAATCGAAAACTACGCAGTCAAAAAAGTCCTCATCGACCAGGGCAGCTCCGTTGACATCCTCTACTGGGCAACATATCAGAAACTTCAACTCCCAGATACCGCCATGGTCCCATATGATGAACCAATTTATTGCTTTTCTGGAGAACAAGTTTTCACCCGCGGCTACATTGACCTTCACACCGTCTTCCGTGATGGAGCTCAAACCAAAACTGTTCCCATCCGCTTCCTCATTGTTGACGCACCCACATCTTATAATGTCCTTCTTGGCCGCCCCTCGCTCAACACCCTTGGCGCCGTCGTCTCCACCCCTCATCTGGCCATGAAATTTCCCTCCCCTTCTGGCGACATCCTCACCATCCATTACGACCAACGCCTGGCACACGAATGCTACATGGCCAGCCTACGCCCATAACTCCCTATCCAGCAAACCAATCACATCGAGCGGCCACCCGGTTCTGGAATCGCTCTGTCGGGTGACGATCTAGACCCGAGAGCGGGCCGAGAGGTTCGTCTCGAACCTGTTGAAGAGACCACCCCCCTAGAGCTTCCGAATGGCCACTCCATCAACCTTGGCACCAGATTAGACTCTGACGAGCGTGCCATCATCACACCCGATCTAGTCGGCAATGCAGACCTTTTTGCTTGGTCAACTGCTGACTTACATGGAGTGGACCTCTGGTAGCATCCCACAAGTTATCCATCTACAAAGAAGCCCGCTATATCTCCCAGAAAAAACGCAAACTCGGCGAAGAGCATGACTCATTGAAGAAGTTCATTACACCACTTGGCTTTCTAACATAGTCCTGGTGAAGAAAGCCAACGGCAAGTGACGGATGTGTATCGATTACACAGACCTAAACAAAACTTGTCCTCGAGATGCCTACCCCTTACCCAACATTGACCGACTTGTTGACGGCACGACGGGAAACAAAGTCCTCAGTTTTCTTGACGCATATTTCGGTTACAATCAAATCCTCATGGCCGCATCCGACATGAACAAAATCGCTTTCATCACAGACGACGCCAATTATTTTTACAAAGTTATGCCTTTTGGCCTCAAAAACGCCGGAGCGACCTACCAACGATTGATGGACAAAGTTTTTAGTCATTTGATAGGCAAATGTGTCGAAGTATACGTCGATGACATGGTTGTCAAATCTCCAAGCCATCACCAACACGCGTAGGACCTCTCAGCAGTCTTCTCTGCATTACGCCAATACAACCTTCGCCTCAACCCTGACAAGTGCGTATTTGGCGTCGACCGCGGTAAATTCCTCGGATTCATGCTAACCCAGCGCGGCATAGAGACCAACCCTGAAAAGTGCAAAGCGATCATCGAAATGCGTAGTCCCACCAACATCAAAGAAGTCCAACGCCTCATAGGCCGCCTTACAACCATTTCTCGCTTCCTGCCCAAATTAGCTGAACAAACCCAACCCATCATACAACTACTCAAAAAATTTGCCAGGTTCACGTGGATTGACGACTGTGAACAAATTTTCCAAAAGCTGAAAACGACCCTTACCTCACCACCTATCCTCCACAAATCGGATACTCATCAACCCTTGGTGGTTTATATCACAACTACAGATCACACCGTCAGCGTCGCGCTGGTTCAGGATGTAGGCAGCACTCAACATCCTGTTTACTTCGTCAACAAAACGCTGCAAGATCCTGAAACTAGATATCAAATGGTGGAAAAGCTAGCTCTATCCTTGGTACACACAGCCCGCCGCCTACGCCCATACTTCTAAAATCACAACATCATCGTCAAAACCGATTACCCAAATCAGAAGATATTGCAAAAATCAGACCTGGCAGGACAGATGTCGTCCTGGGCCGTTGAGTTGTCCGAATTTAACATTCGTTATGAACCTCATGGCCCCATAAAAGCTCAATGCCTCCTAGACTTCGTCAACGACCTCCAACAGACACCCACAGAGGACCAGTGGACACTTCACGTAGATGGTTCTTCAAATCCGAAAGGTGTATGTGCTGGCATCGTGTTGGAAGGCCCCAACGATATCCTCATTGAGAAATCCCTCCAATTCGCCTTCAAAACATCCAACAACCAAGTCGAATACGAAGCCATCCTCGCCGGCCTATCCCTGGCCCACGAGGTTGGCGTCAAATCCTTAACTTGCAAAACTGATTCCAAGCTTACTGTGGGCCATCTGAATGACGAGTTCCAGATCAAGGACCCCACCCTTTTACAATATTACCATCTAGTCCGTGCAGTCATCCAATCTGCCTTCGACCAAGTTCGCATCGAACACATTCCTAGGACCAACAACATCAGAGCCGACACCAAATCCCTATTGCAACAGACACTATCCACCCCTTCCATCACAAATACTTGCCATAGCCTAACCCACTCCCAAGCCGACAACCTAACCCATCCCCAAGCCGACAATTGGACCACTCCTTATATGCGATATCTCCAAACCGGTAACCCCCCACCAAATACTGACAAAACTTGGATAGCTAAACCCGCCAGATATACATGATAGGCGATGATCTTTACAAACGCGGATATGGCCAACCACTTCTCAAATGTGTCACTGCAGAACAAGCCCGGTACATCATTAAGGAATTACATGAAGGCATTTGCGGCTATCATTTCAGCGCACGCACCATGGCTACCAAAATCCTTCGGCCCGATTACTTCTGGCCAACTATAGAAGCGAATTGCCAAGACTTCGTCAAAAAATGCAAACCATGCCAAAAGCATGGCAACCTCATCCACCAGAAACAAGAACAACTTCATTCCATACTAGCCAATTCAACCAAGTAATAATAATAAACGTCCACCATATCTACATGCGAAGTTATTCAGGTAACCGGCCTAGGCTGACCTAATCCTAACCGGCCTAAACCGGTAACCTAAGACACTAAGACCAGCCTAGGATCACGTATTAGCAATGGCGGCATGAGCCGCCAAAGAGGTAATCGGCCTATGCCGACCACCCTGGTATACTTAACGAAATCAAAGCCCACAACAATCGAGACTAAGGGCCTGGGCCAAAGCCTAGGCCCACCTATAGCCCAAACCAAGGCCCAACCCATGGAATAGGCAAACATAATTAATAGTCTATAAATACACATGGATCCCACGAATTAAAGGTACGCATTCATTACTCCATTAATCACCTTATTTGAACTTTTGAGAGCTTTGGCTGACTTAAGCTTCGGAGTCCCTTCTACAGGTAACCCCTCCCGGGTCCAAGCTGATATATGCTAAATGGGAAGAAGCCAACCGAGGAGATAGCGGATATGGGTAAGGTGATACTTGTGCCTAACTGATCTTATTTGTTCCCTTCTACAGGAACATTAGACAAAGAAAAATAGACATTTTACACTAGTGTTCGTGTCTAAGTTGGGAAAAATAATGTGAGAGACCCAAATATATATATATATATATATATATATATATATATATATATATATATATATATATATATATATATATATATATATATATATTTAAATTAGATATTGATTCATCCTGGTCATACATACAAATATTTTGTTCTAATTTTGTTCCCTATAAAAGTACTTGCACAAAGTCTGCCTTGAGGTTTTCTTCCTCGGCTAAAATACCCTATAAAATTGTGTGGAATATATTCACGCCACTCATCGATATTAATATACTTACAAATTGCATTCGAAATGAATACAATTAAATCAAAATAAATGGTAAGATAATATCGTGTTAAATATACAACTTAAAATATAAAACACAAAGCCTAAATCACTCTATACCATCCTAAAAAACATGTTCTTTGATAATGAATAAAAATTGTATCGTATGGACCAATCGGCGAACCAAACATCGATCGACATCCAAAATAATTTACATAACCAAACAAAATCCTGCAAATAGGTCAGCATGGCTCGTCGATCGGCTTGCACGAATGTGAGCATGTAGAACAAATCTTGTTCAAGTAAAGGTCGATGCGGCAAACAAGTAACTTCTTCCGGACGTTGCGATCACTTCGGAGATCATGAGGTAATGTGTCAATGAGCGACCAGTCACACACGACACTAAGCGGATAACACGTCGTCTGCCAAAGCGCCAACTATTGATAATATGCAATTATGTGCCAACGAATGACCAGTCATGTAGGCACCGAGGGAATATTATGTTAGCCACCAAAGCCCCAATTATTGATAATATACAATTATGTGTCAATGAGCACCAATAAACCACGTCGCGATGCTTGCCATAAATATGTCAGATGTTTTAATGTGTCATACAATGACATATGTCGATAACACTGAACGAGTCTAAGATAAACAAGTCAACTGCTGGTTGAAAGATAAACATTTCAGTAATAAGGTTTTTAAAGTAATTGGGCCTTGATTAAATCAACCCTAATCAAAGGCCCACAAAGAAAACTATAAATAAAGATTAAAGGTAAAGTTGTTGGAACTTTTCTCTCGTATTTATTATAGCATTAACTGCTATTACAGATCAAATCATTGCTAACTTAAGAATCAGAGTCTCTTTAGCAATGCTAAGTAAACTATTGATCGCTAAACGAACTATTGGAGTGAGGATTTGAAGACCAGACAAATTGTTTTAAGTAGACATTAGGTCCCTACACTCGAAACAAAAATCATAATGCAAATTTATATATCAATGATTTAGTTTTGGTAAATGTCTTATTATTATTAAGAACTAAATTGATTCAATGTGAGTTCTTTTTTACAAGGCTAGCAAACACCTACTTTTCAAACTAACTAGGGTGTTTTATGTTTAAGCGTCTACGAAGAAAATTAATTTGATGCAAAACTCGCTAATTTCGTGAACTAGTCTCACCCAAAGACTTGATGAAGTCAATCACTTTTTACTTGGATTTCAATGAGAATTTCACGCATTTCGCACTAACACAATTTATATTTTTGTTTCTTTCGATTTTCTAATAACAATAGAGATGGGAATACAATAATAATGGATGAAGCGTAATTTACACAAATTGTAATGAAATGAAAAGAACACCAAAGTAAATTGAAAGAAATAAATTATTAAGGAAAATAAAAAAAATTCGTAACATAAATCAACGAGAGTAGTGATCAAATTACTGGATTAATCATTCTTTTTGTTCACGGGTTTATTAGAATGTATGCATTCACTAGTCCAAAAATTGCTTTTGTAACGAAAGTGTGAACTAACAAGGGGGTGGAGGTGTTAGACCTATACGTATGATAACAATTCAAGGATTTCTCATTCCGACGTATGTGATTTTATATGTTGGTTGTCGCCATAACTGACATACAATATCGACTTTCTATATACCAGTTGTATCTATGTCAATACTACATTTGAGATTGTTGTATATGGTAGCATTTATAGAGTCCGATTACCTACCGGAAAAATTGTTGCATTGAAGAAAACTTACTGAATTGAATCTAAAATTCCATCTTCCAGTAAAAGTTTTCGCAACGAGGTGAAGATGTTAACAAAATTCCATAATAGAAACATCGTAAAGGTTCCTGACTTTTGCTTCCACAATCGGTTCAAGTTTCTTATCTGTCAATACATGGATAGAAAAGAACTAGCGAATTTTTATATATTGAATAATGATGTGGAATATGCCTTGTGCTACATTCATAATGATGTATTAGTAAACAAAAGATGTTGAATATATAACGCTTGCTGCAACAATAGCATTAAGATGTTTGTGTTCCAAACCAAAGTTCAGGCCATCAATACAAGAGGTGGTTGAAAAGAAAGAGGACCACATTATGAAAACTTTATGAATGAACAAGATGCACAAGTCCAAGCCATAGAGTCCAGATTTATTATTGATTTTTTGTTGTTTTCATTTGTTGTACTTTCAAAATACACTAATGTTAGTATTTTAAAAATCTTTTTAATGTATTTTAAAACAACGATATAAGTGTCCATCTATATATTTTGGAGATATAGTAGAAGACTGGTCCAGAAAAACATAAGAGATAGAAATAGAAAGGGGTGTCTTTTTCTATAGACCAAAATTAACTTCTGCATGAATTAAAATTGTTTCTACAAATTAACTTCTGCATGAAGAATTTTTAACTTTGAACAAATTTATATATACATTTACTTATTTTCCCAGAAAGGCTTATCTTTCCAAATGCACTGTGAAGAACTTTCAAATTTGACCATTGTATCAGTTGCACAGTTCCTTCCAAATTCAGATAAATGGGAGAATTAAACATTGAACAGATATGCAACCGTGTATATAAGATTGAAGTCCATGGAATGCAAAGCAAAGATTAGTTGTTGAGTGGAGTTATTGAGAAGACACATTTGGAGTAACATAAGAAGAAAGATCATCTAAAGCAACATGTGAATGAAGGGGAAAATACAGATTATAAAGTTATATCATGCAGTGTCTTATATGAATTATTAAAATTAAAGTGAGTAATTAGATTATCACTTTAAAACATCATGCATATTTATTATTTATTGTAAGAATTTAGCAAATGTTCTGACTGTATTAAGTCCCTCTCTATCCCTATTAAATTTAAATTATTCCATGTACATGAAGTTTCTGTAACTATGAAAAAGAAAAGTAGGTTCAGTTTACAGTAAGACTGAAATCAAGAAAAACAAACATAAAACTAAATTTGGCGTCGCCCGGACTTGAACCGGAGACCTTCAGTGTGTTAGACTGACGTGATAACCAACTACACCACGACACCAAGTCCCTAACTTTGACTTAATATTTTTTAGATAAAAAATAATGAATAACCAATTCTAAAAATTGTATCGTAGTAACAAGTTGGTTTCTAAAAGTAAAAACTTGAAAAGAATGTCCCTACAATTAAAAAACATGTCTGACACACCTATGTAACACCTGTGTTTCAATATGTACTTTGATGGTCTAATATAATGTTTATTTATGTAAAAAAAATAATTTGTAATTATTTAATTAATATCAGATTAAATAAAAATATATCACTCAAATCTATTGTTAAACATACATAATATTTATTTACGTGATTAAAATGTTAATTCACATATGGATCTATATAAGATAAGTTTGTTTATACTTTCAAAATAAACTAATTTTAAATTCGTGCTTACGATTGAAATTTATTTTTGTTTTTTTTAATGATAGTAAATATATCTTATATTAAGAAGAATTTAAAGATCAAGAAAATAAATAATAAACTATTTTTAAATTTATAATTAAGTACAGAATAAAGTTATCACAAAAAATATTTATACATTTAGAAAGTTAATATGTGTGTAAAATATGTAAATAATAAACTTTATAAAAATATAAATGATAAAGTATGTGCAAAAAATATAGAGTATGCATAAATATGTAAAGTAGACCGACTAAAACCACAATTTAGTGCATGAAAAGACTCGTCTAATGTGTATTGATAAACTCATCTTATTTGTGTATCAACAAACTTGGTTAATATGTGTTATTAGACTTGTCTAGTCAATATATGGACACATTTACCCAATGTGTATTGTTAGACTCATTTTAATCAATGTATGGATAGACTCATCTTATGTGTATTGCAATACTTCTATAATTAGAGCATTAGAGCATGAATATAATTGTCTAATGTGTATGAATAAACTAGTGTAATATATATATATATATATATATATATATATATATATATATATATATATATATATATATATATATATTGGTAGACTTATGTAACCAGTGAATAAACTCGTTTAATCAATATATGAGTAATTACTATTTTGTTTAATAAAACTTTGCAATATTAAAAATAGCTATGAATTTTTGTTGTTTATATTTAATTATCTCAATTTGATTGCTCATTTTCACGTATATTTCTAAATATATTTATTATTATTATAACTTTGAAGTATTAAATGAAAAAATAAATGGATAAAAGAGTAAATATATTATTTTTTGAAATAATATTATTTTAAAAAATAAAAGTAAAATTTAACTATATTTTTCTAAAAGAAAAAAATTGGGTAAAAGAGGAAATATATTATTTTAAATAATAAAGTTAAAAATAAAATATTTTCTTAAAATAAAAACAAATGGATAAAAGTATAAATTAACTATTTAGGGACAAAGTGATCAAATGTGTACATTCTTAGACCATGCAATTAATGAATGATCAAATTGATCTAATGTATATTAATAAACTCGTATAATCTATGTATGGACACATTTGCCTAATATATATTGTTAGGCTCATTTAATCAATATATAGACAAACTCGTTTAATAAGTGCATAGACAAAGTTGCCTAATGTATATGAGTAGACTCTAGAGATGACAAATAAACCAGCCCCTATGCGTATTGCCTGAACTCATCCCCGTTTTGACGTAGAATCCTCGCATGGACTAGGTATGAGTATGGGTATGGGGAATCCCCGACTTTTTCAATTGGATATGGGGATGGGTATGGGAATGTACATATCTCCGCCATAATACTTGTCCCCGCCACATCTTCCTCTCCATTTAAATTATTAAAATATTCACAATTTATTAAGTAACCCTATACATACATACATACACACATACATACATACATACATATATATATATATATATATATATATATATATATATATATATATATATATATATATATATATATATATATATATATATATTATAGGGTTATTTCTTCTAATTACATACTTTCTATTTTTTATTTCTTCTAATTATTTGGTTTGTTATGAAATTCATTCGCATCTCCAATATATTTTTCATCTTATCATAACCTTTATGTAATTATGTTAAAACCAAACTGAAATTTCATGACAAATAGATGGACCAAAAGAGTAATTTAACCTTAAAATTAATATTGAAGTATAAGAAAATGGGTACGGGTATGGGTACGAAATTATATACGTTACTCGATGGGGATGGCGATGGGACAAAAGTTCGATACTCGTTGGATTTGGGTATGGGGATGGGGATGAATTATTTCTACGGGGATGAGTATGGGATAGTGAAACTCATTCCCGCCCCGTTGCCATCCCTAGTAGACTCGTCTAATCAATGTGTATGGAATAACTCATTTAATATTTTTTGGTATACTTACCTAATTGGTGTATGAACAAACTCGTCTACTATATATTGTATGACTCGTCGTATAATTGGTGTACAAATATACTCGTCTAATGGGTGTTGTTAGACTCATCTAATTAGTATATTAGTAAAATGGTCTTTTGTGTATTTCTAGACTCGTCTAACCAATGTATGAAAAAATTTGGATTCTTTGTTGGTTTTTTCTGTGTAGTTCCTCTGTTGTGTCTTCAAAATACACTACTAGCCACTGATTTTAAAATTTTAAAATATATTACAAAGATTTTTAAAGTATCAATACTGTGTATTTTTAATGCTCAACAGGGACAACACAAAAAATCTCAGTAGAAAACCTAGACTCTATGAACTAACTAATTTAATTTGTTTTCTTATATCTCTAATCAGTGTATGAACAGACTCTTCAATGCGTATTGCTAAACTCGTATATTTAGTGTGAGGACAAACTTGTCTAATATGTATCGTAAAATTCATTTAATCAGTGAATTAACAAAGTCATCTATTTGTATAAATAGACTCGTCTAAATTATGTATGAATAGGTTCATCTAATGTCTATTTTTATACTCGTCTAATCAATATATGAATTTTTTTGTCTAATGTGCGTGTTTAGACTCGTATATTTAGTGTATAAACATACTTGTGTAACTTGTATTGTTATACTCATGTACTCAATGTGTGGACAAAGTCGTCTAATGTGTACTTCTAGACTCGTATAGTCAATGTATGGTCTGATTTGTCTAATCAATAAATGGAGTGACTCGCCTAATGTTGTTTGGAAAACTCGTTTAATTAGTTTACCAAAAAACTTGATGTGTTCCTCATATCAAAACTTATCTAATGTGTTTTGCCATATGCTTATAATTAGTGTATGAACAAAGTTATCTAATATGTATTATTATATATATTCGTTTAATTAGTTATATACAAAGTCGTCTAATGTGTATGGCTAGACTCGTCGAATCAATGTAAGGACAAAGTCATCTAATATTTATTCCTAGACTCGTCTAATTAATATATGAAATGATTTGTCATCTTCTATTTTCTTTTACATTAAACAAATGGATCAAATTTATTAAACAATATTTTCATTATACCTTCCAAGCCCTAATGGTCTTACATCAATATGGATACTTCCAGTAGATCGTGCGTTACCACAGATACAACGCGTTCGATACACCACCTTCATGGTCTATATAAAGTGTGACGCTTGTGATTTATTTTTATTCGACTAACTATGTACATCAATCCAAGGTAACCATATCATCATCCTCTATTCCCCTAGGTCTACATGATCTTTCTTTGGACTCTATACTTAGTGTGTCTTTATAACTATTCATATGTCCTTAAAAATGACATTATTTTCTCATCTGCAATTTCATTCACTATAATTTATTTTGTAGTCCTTATTCCACATTAACTTTTCATACAATTCTAAAACTAAAATTTATTCAAAAAAAGTTGGCAGCATAACAGTTGTATTTCTAACTTCCCAAAATTTTTAAAACAGTCAAAATTACAAGGTAATACAATTCATATAATTATTTCCGCCGCGGGGATAAAACAAAAATTAATGTTCCCCTATCAGATTGTCTCACTGTTGAGATTAACTTGGTCTCATTAAGTTAGGTTTGAACCCACAACCCATCAATTACCAAGTCAAATGCACAACCAATTCAACCAATTCACATTTATGATAATTCTTAAAATTTTAGGATTATATTATCACGTCCAGCATTTAATTATATTAACGAAATAATGCATAAATTAAAATGACACACAAAGGCATACATAAGACTCGAACCTAAGTCCTCTCACACAATAAAGTACTCTCAACCATTTGAGCTAGTACTTTTTCACATCACAAAAATTAGCATTAAATGCCATAAATGCTTCCACTACCGCATTTATTAAATAATTATTAATTTAATTATTTAAATTTCCCGGGTCTTATAGAAATAAATCCTAACTCTAGTTCTAACTAAATGAAACTATATGACTAAGAATTTAAATGACTAGGAAAGGAATAAAAAAGAATATAAGAGAAAAAAAAGAGTAGGAAAAAAGAAGAAGAGAAAGCTTTCCTTATGTCTTTATTTCTCTAATTGTAGGAAATTGTGAGAAAGATGTGAAAAATGTAGTTGTATTTAATGGAAAAACTTTGCACAAAAAAGGCAAAGATAATTTGTAAAAGAAATAAGTTTTTAATCCTAGTAATTACATTTGGAAGATTGTCATTGGAAGAGAAGAAAAAAATCTACTCAACCTTATGCCTTTACATTAAATCTGTCATGCCAGGTAGAAGAATGTTCTTACTTTGCTCTTATCGTGGGTGCACCCTCTAGTGAAAAAAGGGGAATCTATGATGACTTATTATGACAAATATAAGCCACCTGTCATAATAAGTTGACCGATGACATTTTTGTAATAAAAGTAACAGTTATTATGATTGGTAAAAAGGGATCTGTCATAATAAATGAAAAGGGAAAATTTATTATGACAGGTGCAGAGGACCTATCATAGTAGATAGCCGCGGTGGCAAAATTGAAATTATGTTAAAAATATATTATGACAGTTTTGAGAAACATGTCATAATATCTTTAAATCCCTAATTTTTATCCTTCCCTCTTTTCTCCTTCTTGTCTCCATTCTTTCTCCAGAAGTATCCTTTCTTTCTTAAACAGTCATGTTGCCTTCTTGTTTTGCATTGTCGCCACTGCTCCATTCATCGCGCCATTCGTTGCACCAATCGTCGCACCGTTCGTGATCGTTTGTGTGTTGTTCGCGTGCCGTTCGTGCACCCTTCGTGCATCATCCGTGTGTCATTCGCACACCATCCACATCGTCCGCGTGCCATTCGCGCATCGTCCGCACGCCATTTACGCACCGTCCGCGCCGTTCGCCCACCGTTCATGCATCGTTCACTCACCGTTTGCACACTGTTCCTGGTTACTGCATTGGTGATTTTGCCTCCCTTTGGACAATTTTTCCCTCTTTTCTTCACTTAGTTTGCACATGTGTGTTGGGCTATGGTTTTGCTTTGGAGTGAGTGAGATATGCCTTGCCCTAAATCTCGTTGCTAGACTGTAAGAATTAAGAATCCATATCTTGTGTGTCTTGCTATGGATTTAAATAAAAGTAATACATAAAAATGCTTGGTTTCTAGCTCATGTCATACTGCTATTTGTAACTAGAAGACATGAAATGTTGAAAGTATATTCAAATAAACCGAAGAAAATAACATTGTTGAAAATGACCTCTATATTTAAATCAAATAGTCAAAAGTAGACACATGTCTAAGACAAAAGTTTGTGCTATTTTGCTTTGTCTCCAGAAAGCTTTGTACTATAGGGGATAACTAATTTGACTAAGCCCTTCCTTCCTCATAATATATTTCAAACCACACACGTTGCGATGTTTCCTAGGAAGCAAAAAACACACAACACATAAATTATTAGAGACTATGAGTCAATGATCACTCTTGCTACACTAGAGTTATTTCTAGGCCAAACAACACAATTTCACATGTGCTTTTTAGACTAATAAAGCTCTGCTTTACTAAAATAAGGCACTTTAGATTTTACATGCATTCACACAACTTGTGAATCTTGTGTAGATAGGTGTAGTGGTTGTGAATGACAAGTAATTCAATTCATATTCAACTTTGAATATGGCAATATTCAATTGGATTCAAGGAGCTAGGAGTTTAGTGTACAAAATTACTACAAGTCTTAAACAAAACTTGTATTCTTTTTGCTTAACATTATATTCTTAGCATCACTTCTTTTTGTTTATTTTTGCATAATGTATGTGGTTATTGGGTATATAGCATATATTATATGTGTTTAGCTTTGATTCCAGGAAAATCTGCAACTTTGGCAAACTAAAAAATTGGTGCATTGTAGAGCGAGAAGAATAGGATCACTTCTTTTCTTTTCTTTCTTTAGCTTTTAAAATTTTTTTTATTTTACCAAATATATAACATTAAGTTAGACATGTGGTAATGAGCGCTAAAGTTGTAAAGATCAATAATATTATTACATTAATTTTATATTATTGAAAGTAATAATTACGATAAAGCTCCACATACAGTGGCTTCCCCGATTATTGCTAGCACAAAGGGAAGTTGTCCTCTTCCTGAAGAATCAGAGGATGATGTTGATGTTCCTACTGATTGTGAACTATATGTTGATGACGCCCCTCGACATTTGGTGGCCTTAGGTAATCTCATTCCTATCATATAATTTTTCTTTATATTTGCTTTATATTTTGTTTATTATCATCTATTTTTTGTCTTAAGTAAAATATATAATTTGGGAAAGACCATCCACCACCATACTATTAAAGATTATATGATGCGAGTGGTGGTTGTAAATGTTAAAGATTCTTCTGCTCGCGTTCCTGTACCCACTGAGGAGGTTGAAACAGTGGACAAGCTCTAGGGAATTTTATCATTTGGCCAGTCAGATTGGCTAAACCAATTTTAGTAAGTGTTGGTTTTCATATTTTATTTATTTATGTAAGTATTTGTTGAAATTGGACGGATATATTATTCTACTAATTTTATTTAAATTTAGGAGGGTTCTAAGAATGCAAACATTGTTACACCTCCACAACCACAATTGTCTCCTCTCCAACAACTCGGTGTAGCGGTAGTGACAATGGGGAATAAAACTATCCAGTTAGATATGCCTCATGAATTGACAGGCAAGACTAGTGCCACCCCTTTTTTGTATGTCATAAGGATATTTGTGAAATTATGATTGGTAATGATCTCATATCCGCAACAGTTCTACAAGTTTGGAATTTGTAAGTAAGCCTTCATTAACCATAAACATAGTTTAATATTGTATTCAATAATTTATTCTAACTTTATTTGTTGATATTGAAGGTATTTGCATCACCTATGCATCAAAAAGAAGAATGCTAATATTTATGGATTTCTTGACCTTATTATCATTCAGAGTGTAGGAAATAGATTGCAAGTGGTGCAAAAATACTTAACAGAGATATTTGGAAAAGCTGGCAAATAGGTGTATTTAGCACCTTACACTACAAGAAAATGTCTTATTAGTAACCAATTTTAGTGACTAAAAGTTGTTAGTTACTATAGTGACCAATTTAGATTTCAATTTACAAAATTAAAATTTATTGGTTACTAAAATAGTCACTAATATAAATAAAAAATTATAATTGGTCACTAAATTTGTTACTAATTAATTAGAGAGCAATTTAGTAACTAAGTTATTTTGGTAGCCAAAACTTAGGTAGCTAATTTTTACTGACCAGTTTTCTTTGGTAGCCAAAACTATGGTAGCTAATTTTAAAAACCAATTTAGTTACCAATTATAATTTTTTATTCATAATAGTAACTATTTTAGTAACCAATGATTTTTTTACTTTGTAAACTTGTATCAAATTAGTAATTATAGTAACTAACAACTTTTGGTCACTAAAATTGGTTACTAATAAAACATTTTCTTTTAGTGTTACTTGCATAAGTAAATACACAATTCTTGAATTATAGGTAACTAATTTAGAACTTATTTTTTTATTAATATTATTCCAACTTGTATGGAATTGGTTTAGTTTGGAATTGTTTGGTCTGGTGATATGAAAGTTATTTGCAGGTGAATTGAATGGAAAGGAAAATGGTAAAATAGAGAAAATCATAACAAAAAAGAAAATTGTCTTATTATGATGTAGTTTGCACTACCTATCACAGTAATTTGGACTTATTATGACGTATTTTGCATTACCTGTCATAGTAAGTTGGACTTACTATTATAGATTTTACAAAAAATTGTTATAGTAAGTTCATTAATTGTCCCAGCATCATCAACTTGTGCGGTGGTAAGTTATACTTATTATGATTGCTAATCGAACACCTATCACAGTAAGTCTGACTTACTATGACAGGTTTCTGCAGCGTGTGTGCATTTTCTATAACTCTTGGACCATTTTCCAGTAGTGACCAAATTTTTGAGTGAAATTGGTTTGATCCACTTGTTTCTATTGTTTTCACATGAGACCAAACAATGGGCTTGAGGTATTGGTTTGTAATACACAATTTTGTTATTTTTAACCACTTAGTAAATCCAAAATCATTTATTTCAATAAAAAAACATTTCAAAATTTGTTTAATACATTCTAACATTTTATTTCTATGAACTATTGACAATTTAAATTTATACTAAAAACCACAACGATGATTACAAATTTAGTAGTTGTATATTAAGGATGTATTGTTTGTTGAAGAAACCACTTCACTTAAAAGATAAGTTGGCGTCGCCCGGACTTGAACCGGAGACCTTCAGTGTGTTAGACTGACGTGATAACCAACTACACCACGACACTAGATGTTCAATGTTTTAACTTAATATTTACTGGCATTAAGGAATAAATAACTTATTCCAAAATAAAAGTTGGTTTCTAAAAGTAAACACTTATTAGAACTTATAATCATTTTCCTTTCTAAACCAATTTAAAGCATATGGTGTCATGGTGTAGTTGGTTATCAAGTCAGTCTAGCACACTAAATGATACAACCTATCTAGGAAAGAGTATAATCGTTTCTGAATTTGAATCCTCAAGAGGCAGGACATGAATAAACCAAAGAAGAACGCGAAATAAGATAGAGATGGAGGATGCCATAATCTAGCAGATTGGTAAGTCAAGTAAAGATTCGCCACAAAGATGTTAATCTTTGATAAGAATCAGAGTTCTAATCCAAGAACCAAGAAAATCCTCTCTCAAATAATGCAAATGCATATAATATGAATAAAAAAATGTCTACATTAGTTTTTGGTACCTCTATATATAGGCACATAAGTTTAAGAAAACTTGGAAATCCCACAAGAAGACCCGAGCCCAAAAACATAAAAATATAAACTAATTTATAAAAGAAAGCTCAAAGCCCAAAAACATATAAACATAACTAATTTCTAACAGAAAACCCAAAGTCCAAAATCATAAACTATTTTTTCTAAAAACTATCCTTCAAATGTGTTCCAAGTCATCGTCTTCATATCCTTTGAATTTCTGGTTGCTTGATCTCCCAATCTCTTGCTCCTTGCCCTTATCATATGTCCTTTGAATTGTAAATGTTCATCTGTAAGTTCTTCTTGTATGGAATCTATGGATAGTCCTCTATCATTCCTTCCTTCTTGAAGAGAATTTGTCCTCAAATTCATACTACTTGAAATTTAGGAGATATTCCTCTATCATACCCTCATTCTTAAAGAGAATTTGTCCTCAAATTTGTCTCACTTGAAGATTCCTTATCACTGAAGGTCTCCAATTTAAGTCCGGGTGACACCAAATTTAGTTCTGAGTTTGTGTTTTTCATTTCTTATTTAATCTAAACTAAACTCTCAAGATTTCATGTTCTACTTTTCTTTTTCTTCACATATAACACAATGCATGATGTAACTCTATAGTTCTTAGTCTTAAAAATGAAAAATGTTATATATATGTCTTGAAGAAGGATTTAGCTTTTTCAACAACAATAAATATTTTAAAGGATATATAATCTGTATTTTCACTTTTATTTCATATGTTGTTTACATTATCTATCTTCTTTTATGCACTTGATGTAGTTTCTTCAACAAAAAATAATCATCCTTCCAACGAAGAAAGACAGGCTTTACATCCAGTGAGACCATACTCAGAAAGAATTTCAAGACATTACGTATGTTGATTTAGAACCAAACCACGTTGAGATCTTGCAACTTCAATCCCAAAAAAAAAATTAATTCCCCAAGGTCCTTGATGTGAAACTGGTTATGAAGATATTGTTTGACACGACTTATCATGTAGAGACTATTACCCGTGATTACGATATCATTGACATAGACTAAATTGTAAGCATCATTGTTTGTACGAAGAAGAAATTATCAATTATGCTGTGAGTGAAACCAAAATTTAATAAGGCAGTGTTCATAAAGGACAAAACAAAGGACAAGACAAAGGAAGAAGATGAAGCAACGAGAATAATGGCCTTCTCTATAAATATTTTTGCGATTTTGAACCCTAGAAACACATTTAGACATCAGTTATTTCGAAAACCAAGGGGTCAAAGGCTTAACTACCTCAGTTATAATAAAATCTTAGGCCTAAAAGGGTGTGTCTAGTGGCAATTTTGAAATTTTGACCAGCTTTTCGGCCTCGATTATTAAAGACCCGAAGCATATACCCCCATTATGTCTTGGTTGTGGGGAAACCGAAGTCATTTCGCGTATTAAATAATTAAAAAAAGAGTGAAAAATTTGTAAATTTGAGGAACTTCTAGGCACTGGATTGTAAAAAGAAGCATATTAGCTTTTCTGCTTCGATTTCAGAAGAACCGAAGCCCAAACCTCTACATTCAAATTAAAAAATCCAAAATAATTGACAAATTTTGGAGACCTTAAGCTTCAGTTATTGCGGAACCAAAACAAAAAGACCTTTATGTTTCAGTTATTAGGACAACTAAAGCATAAAAGTTCGCTAAAATTGTAAAATTGCGACTGCATCTTAATATGTTTCGGTTCCACTCTAACTGAAACATATAGGGTGATTTAAAAGCCCAAATGTGCACTAGTGAATGGGAATCTCATCCTGGTAACATAAAGGCTTAACAACAACAAATCTCACTAAAATACATTTTGAATGGTTCTGATGACTATTTTAAGAATGAGATTTTAAATGTAACTCAACCTTAAAAATTATTTTGTAAGATAAAATTACCGCTACTTATATATATATTTATAATTCATTTTAGTTCCCAGTATGCCATAAACCTTCATAAACTAAACAATTATTCGGCGCATTATATAATGTCAAGGAATAAACTGATTAATATTAACATAAATACTTTCAATAATTTTTTATTTATCCTCAAGCTACTTTTAAATATTTTAAGTTAACAAGATTTTCTAACTAATAATGTCAATTCCATTATTAAATTGATAGTTTTACTAGTAATGTTAATATTCGTAAAATAATTTTTATTTTATTCAAACTATATCTTTACATCGTACACTCTACACAATTACATTAAATTAAACATGGTGAGTCTGATAAGGCATATCCAAAAGTTGGATAGTAAGTAACGTGAAGAATACATTGTATCAATGAGAAAAAAAAAACATAGCACGATCATTAGTTAGCTTTGAAACTAAATAAGAAAGAAATTAAAAGCATAACTTATATGATTTCCTCGGGCAGATGACAATTGTAATTATTTATTATGGGACTTTCCTTTGTTAATTTTGATCTTTCTTAATATATTTCTCTAATTATTTCTGTGAAATACATTTTAGAATGACATATATTAACTAGTGGAGGCATCTTATATAGAGAAATATGAATATTATTTGTTCTTGCCAGACTAATATGTATTAAGCCAACCCATGTGTTCACTTATATTTTATGTCTGGAATAAAGTAATTATCTTCCTTAATACATTCATAATATATAAACACCATCCATTTAATATCAAACATACATCATTCTCACAAACACATAATATTACGTGTGGCTTTCCTTTTTCTAATTTTAGGGCCTTTTTTTTATCGAGTTTTTGCTTTTAAAAGCCAACTTAATAGTACAATGTATTTTCAGGAATAAATTATTCATTTTTATTCAGAAATTGTTAACAGAAAATTTAAAGCATGAGCTGTCGTGGTGTAGTTGGTTATCACGTCAGTCTAACACACTAAAGGTCTCCGGTTCAAGTCTGGGCGACGCCAACTTTTGAATTTTCACTCTTTATGTTTCTTTTTCTTCATTTCTTACTCTGAACTAAACTTTGAAGATTTCATGTTCTACTAAACTAAATTTTCTATTTCATGTCCTACTTTTCTTTTTCCTCACATAGTTACAGAAACTTCAAGTGCAACCAATAATTTAGATTTAATACAGTTAGAAAATTTGCTAAATTCTTACAAAAAAATAATAAATATAAATATGCATGATGTTTTAAAGTGTCAAATTTCTTAATTCTACATCCTTAATTGGGTAAAATTCCCTAGTTCTACTGGTACTGAACCACCAATTTGATCAAAAGCAAAGAAGAAAAAGTATCAAAATCTTCAAAAGTAGTATAAGAGGTTGTTGAAAAGAGAGATTTTTGAGAAAGGATGAGTATAGTTTGTTTGTTGAAGAAACTATATCAGCTGCATAAAAGAACACAGACCATGTAAACAACATGTCAATAAAACTCAAAATTCAGAACCTAAATCCTTCAAGTCACACTTTTCAGTTTTAAGACTGAGAACTGCAGAGTTAGATCACGCAGTGTCTTAAAACAAAACTTGAACATCAAATGTTAAAACATTACTTTTAGAATAACACTCAAATGAAGAAAAACAAAATTCATGGCGTCGCCCGGACTTGAACCGGAGACCTTCAGTGTGTTAGACTGACGTGATAACCAACTACACCACGACACCACATGCCTGAGATTTTCACTTAATATATTCTCCCATAAAACAGTGAATAATTTATTCCCGAAAGTATATTGTACTATTAAGTTGGCTTTTAAAAGCAAAAACTCGATAAAAAAAGTCCCTAAAATTAGAAAAATGTCAGCTACACTTCAGCCGATATGTAATTGTGAGAGTTATGTATGTTTGATGTTAAATGAGATTGTGTATATAAATCATGAATGTACTGAAACAAGTCTATTACTTGAGAACTATGAAAATTTAGTTACTTGAAGCTTTTTTTTTTTTTGGAACAAATAATGCTAATGTTTGAGTGTTGGTGTAGTTATAACATCATGAAAATCATATGACTTTATTAAATGACTTTTTCTGAGTATTTCCAAAGATAAAGTTGATAATTTTATTCACGTGACAATCTTTAAAACTCGTTTCAATGTGTAAGATGAATGATTATGAGTAAGAATATTTTTCGTTCACCATAAATTATCTTATTTTTCATGTTTCAGTTATCTTTCTCATCATAGGAAAAATAACATTGAGTTTAAATACTGGTTCACCATCTTGTTCTTAAAGGGCGTCGCATTCACGACTTTATCTTGAAATAATACTTTGGAGGGTGAAAGGATGAAAGAGTGTTTAAACTGCATTTGACCTCGATTCCTAAGTAATGTGAAGCTTATTGGGTGTACCAAAACAAGTCCCCAATCGAGGACAAAGGGAGTTGCCAGTCCCCACGATGGACGCTAATGTTCCAATTCGACTTAAGTTCGTATGACAGTATCATTAGAAACAACCACCGTGTTTCCCGAGGTATTGTTCGCTTTGGAAGGTGGAGCTTCGTCACAGTTTTGTCCTTAAAAGACGCCTCAGGAGGTGGAAGGAATATTTAAACTGCACTTGACTTCGACTCCTAAGAAATGTGAGACATATTGGATGTACCGGAACAATACCCATTTACATGTAACTTGAAAGTGTGATGCTGATACCCATCAATCACTTTCATTTAGGAATCATTAGAATTAGAGCTGTCAAAATGGGTTGGAACCCACGAGCCAACCTGGCTCACCACGGGTTTAGGCCGGGTTGGGTTGAAATTTTTTTACAAATTTCAATACGGATTGATTTTTGACCCAGCTCATTTAGAACCCGGCTCATTCAGGTTGAACCCGTGGTGAGCCGGGTTGGCTCACCAACTCGCAGATAAAAGGGTTACACAAATGTTTTTTATTTTTTTTATTAAGTTGAACTTTACATTTGGGTCATGTTAAGTTCTTTTTATATCCAACACATTAATAATTTGTATTTTTTTTATTTTGGTTTGTATTTGGACTGTATTAAAGTTTATTTAGATTTTAATTAGAATTGCAATTTAGTTTTGACTGAAAAAAAATAAAAAAATAATATTTTTTAATTAAGTGAACCCATGAGCCAACCCGTTTAACCCGTCAATCCATGGTGGGTCGGGCTGGGTTCGAATTTTTTAGCTCGCTAAAAAATGAGTCGGGTTGAGTTAGCTCACTAAATCATCAATCTTTGGTGAGTGAAGCCGGATCAAGCTGTATTACCCGTTTTGACAACTCTAGTTAGAATATATGATTAAACCTTTACAAAAGGATCTTTCTTTTCATTTTCTTAACTAGTATCATCACATCTTTCATATTGCATTATGATATCCCTCAAAGTGAATACTTGTACAAATATTTATAATCTTTATGCAAACATTACGATAATTTCATATCGCATAATTTTCTATTTATATTTGGTCAATTTGGTTGAACAAATTCCAAAATTTAACTCCATTTTCATACTTTTTAGCGACACAACTTACGTTTATCCAATTGTGGTCCATTTTCCAATTTATTGAATACAAGAACTCTATAGCATGCATGCACATCTCACTATTTTATGAAGGATGACATCTTATCTCATTAGAAAAGTCATTCGATAAGTCTCATTTTTCATTTTCATAAAATTTTAGCAACATATCACTTTGATCTCCAAGTAGATAACATGAAAATGATCAAATTAAATCTACCACAATCATATATGTTCACAAAGAACAAAACGAAATCCACATATTAAAATTTCAATACAACTTAACGAGAGACTTAAGGTTCAGGGTTTAAACCCTAAGGTTGTATTTTATATAATTTTATTATATAAAATTTTATTCTTCATTTTATTATTATCATGAATTAACATTAATCACTAAATTATATTATTTGTAAATCTCAATTATATTGCACAATTGTTATTAATTTATGGATAATACATATTGAGTTTTTAATGAATAGTCTGTGATGAATTTAAATATTCAGTAACTTGTTGAGAGGTCCCTAGTCTCTGATAAAAAGGATATAAAATTGATACTCATTAATCAATTTTTATTATGACGTAAAACTATACTCAGATACACGATATATTTTAGAATAACCGTACCAAAAAAAGAACAAGTATGCTCTCAACACAGTTATAGAAAGAAGGATCCTTCACTGATTTCATGTGCTCTACAAGTGCTAATATTTCACCTACTCTCTCAATAACTAAGTACGCTCTCCTGTCCAGTATTTTAGTATTGAGAACTTGTATTTTAGTATTGAGAATTATTCTATTAATTTAGGGTTTATTTTTTATGATTAATCTTTACTATTCATAATCTAACACTTAATGCATTGTGTACCTATTAATCAAGTAAAGAAAAATGAATGTTTAAATTATAAGATTCATTAAAATAATAAATACTACATTAATCATTATATTACATCTCAAATATAAAGCCAAGATTAATAAATTTATAACTTTAATATAAAAAAGTTACGATTCTTTATATATATATATATATATATATATATATATATATATATATATATATATATATATTAATATGAAATATTTTATTTTTTCATAAAAATTTAATATATTATGCTCTATTTCTCTTGACAAAAATTTGCAATAAGAAATATGTTAAACAATTACATTCATCGTATAACAAACCTTTTATTTAAGTCTCAATTAATTTCAACTAAAATAAAGATTAAATATGTGAAGAACATTGTCACCGGTATCACCATTTTTATATCCATTATTTTTTCTATGAATTTTAAACATTTCATACAAGTCAATAATATTAGTCACACTAGTACAAAAAATGCTTATAATATTATTACTTCCACGTCACGTCGCATGATCCAAAATTTAACGCTAAGAATGCGCAATTATATTTTTGTAAATATTTTTTCAAATTAACGTCGGATCCCTTACAATAGATGTCAATTTCGAATTTGACGTCGATCCTGTGACCAACAAATATTAAAAAATGTTGACTACCCTAGGTCCAACATTTTTTAACGTCTATTGGCCATAGGACCGAAATCAAATTAGAAACTAACATCTATTGTGAGGGATTTGACATTTAAAATTTCAGAAACAACATCAATGATCTCACATTTCTCTTTTTCGTTTGTACAAAACCTTCCACCAAAGTGCAGTGACAACGCAAAACCCATAGGAGCAAGTTCTTCAACCCATTTCACTCAATCTTGCTGGGATGGTGCTCGTTTGGGCTCAAACTTTCATTCTCTCCTATTGCATTTCAATTAAGGTTAATGCTAATCATTGTTGTGTGCCCTAAAGGTTATGTTTTGTATTTTTAGGTTAACCAAAATTTTGTAAAAGTAACTAAAAATAGCTAGAAAATGATTTTTTGACTCAATAATTTTTTTTGTGGTAATTTCTATTAGGTTTTATTAAACTCTAATGAAACGTTGTGTTGGTATCGCGTAGCGAAATGACTAAACAGTGGTAAAAAATGAAGAAGGGGGATGAATTGGATTTTTATAAAACTTAACAGATTTAAAAAATTTTCTAAAAATTTTACTAATTAACTTATAGTCACAGTTACTTTAAATGCAAATGCAGAAAACTAAAGAGTTTAGGGAAGAAGATAAGCACTGATATTTATACTGGTTCGGATCAAAAGACCATGCGTCCAGTTGTTAATCTCTTAAACAAAGAGATTAACTCAATCACTATAATAATCAGAGTACAAACATATTATAAAAGAGTAAAGAATTAGAAAACACCTCTCTTGAATCACACAAGAGATCAAGACACCTCCCTTGAAATCCACAAGGGATGAAAACACCTTCCTTGAATCACACAAGGAATGAACAAAAACTTTCCCTGAGTCACACATGTCAGGTTTTACAGAGGGGGTTTCATTGGGGAGAACAACACCAATGAGATATGAGCCTAACCACAAAAGACACTGACACCACTCTCAACCCAAAACCTTAAGGCAATGGGTTTTGATTCTTATATAGTGCTCTACTTTCTCATTTCTGGTCAATGTGGGACTTAGACAGCGGCTGCCCTTTTTTGTACCGTCGTTCTTCTTAACGGGACACGCTTATCTAAAACCCTTACCTGGGACCTTTGCCAGGAAGACTTTCGATACTAGGACCATACTGCACTCGTCTGAGTCGATATTAACCATTGCTCTGATACCACTTGTTAGGTTTATAAGGAGAGGGTTTCACTGGGGAGAACAACACCAATGAGATCTGAGCCTAACCACATAAGACACTGACACCACTCTCAACCCAAAACCTTAAGGCAATGGGTTTATGGGTCTTGATTCTTATATAGTGCTCTACTTTCTCATTTCTGGTCAATGTGGGACTTAAACTCACACTTGGATTCTTAACAACACAGAGGATGACCAGCTTTTCTAGGAACACCACAACACTCAATCTTCTAAGAACTCACTTAAAAAAATTATCATTCACTCACACTAGGCTTTTCAAAGCTATTTTTAAGAATCTCACAGAGCACCACTTTGTAGTCACAACACAAGAACTCTGAATCTTAAAAAGGTACTTTTGAAGTTGGAAATTGAGTTCTATTTAAAGAGGTTTTCTAAAGCTAAGTTAGAAATGAAGAGTTGAGCTGAAATTGTCAAGGATAATCGATTACCACTTAAGATAATTGATTAATCTAGTGGTTTTCGAAAATAAAGTTTTGCAGTGGTAATCAATTACCCAAAATGGCAATCGATTATCTCATGTACATTTTTGAACAAATAATTTTGTAATTGCCAATGATAATCGATTATTTTGAGTCGTTTTGCAAGAGCTAAGTTATAACTGCCTGTGATAATCGATTATCATTCGTGGTAATTGATTATCTTAAGTGCATTTTTGAAAAATAAAAGTTTTAAGTTGGTAATCGATTATCGTAAGTTGGTAATCGATTACCACACTGATTTTTGTGAAAATTTAGTTTTTCTCAGAGGAGTTGTGAGTTGGCTATTTTCTAACAATCTTACAACTAACTAGAGAAAGTTAAGTCTATTACAATAAGAACTTTAAATTTAAAATGTATTATCTTCAAGTATTTTCTTCAATATATTTATCATCATCAAAATATTTTTAATCAATCTTCTTCTTTTGTCAACACGTTGGGCTCTGAAATATCGGTCACGGATTCATAGTTGTGAAGATTTGGTGGTGAAAAACTTCAAATGGTCATAAGCTTTGCTAAGAACCTTAGATGTAGATGTTCCAAAAATGAAAGTTATTGAAAATGTGGTGATGAAAGCTGTAAAGGGAATATTGGTTATGAAATTTTTAAAAATTCATCGTTTAAGGTATGCTTTTTTATTTTCTTAGTATTTTTCACCATTTTTATATATTTTACACTTTTATTTTAGATACACATTCTACTAAAATTCTAGAAATTTTTGTGATGTATTTTTATATCGTATATTGATTTTTCATTGTTTCATTGGAGGAAAATATTTGCGAAAAATTTAAACTAAAAAAACCCACAAATTGATACGTTAATTGATGTCTGTTGTTTCTGCAACTAGGGATGTCAAAAAAATTCATACATGCGGGAATCTGAGAATAAAACTCGCAACAGGTAGAAAATGAATATTGTAAATAGATATCTGTGGGTAATGGGTATGGTATTTTTTATACTTGTATGTTAACGGGGCGGGTACAGGTATCATAATATCTGTACCTATGGATACTCGTACCAACTATACTCTAATTTTAATTAAAAAAAATAAAAGACATGATTAAAACATTAACACATTGATTTTGAATGGGTTATTTTTTATCAATTGGTTTTAAAAAATCTTCATTTCTTTATTAATTGTCATTCAACACTATTAAATGGGTTATTTGCACTTTGTTTGAAATTTATGAATATTATACATTGTATTTTTATTTGAATTTATCGTTAAAATATATTGTTAAATATTAAATTTCTTTTTTGTAAATATTCGCAAGTACTCGTGGATAATAAAAAAATATGTGGGTACTTGCATAACGGATACCCACACAGATATGAATACGGGTAAGGGACGAATATTTATCCAACAGATAAGGTACGAATAAGACAGTACATATACCATACTCATCTTGTTGACATCCTTGTCTACAACAAACATCAATCAACGTCTGTTATAAATGCAATTGACAAAAGACGTCAATTTAACGTCTCTTGCTATGACATCAAATCTTTAGTCAAATGTCAGAAACCTAAAATAACATATTTTAAAGTTATATATATATATATATATATATATATATATATATATTTATTTATTATTGTCACTAACTATAAGAATATGCGATACCAACTTTATTTATTTATGTTCATGCTAAACTTCGTTGTTACAATTTATGTTGTCTTTGTAATATATTATAATATGCAAAGTTTACGTTAATTATTTTTAACTAATCTCAAAATCTTGTGTACTAATGATTTGAGTTTAGAATAGACATCATGTCCACTAATTTTTACTATATTACGACAAAAAATTACTTTAGACAATACTAAACAAGATCATGGGTATAAAAATGTTGTCTAAACATAATAAAGGTAACATTTATTTAGACGTGACTTAAAAAACTATCTTAAACAACATTGATATAAATGTTTCTTGTAAAAAGTGTAGGCTAATCCAAAAAAAAATGTAGTCTAAAATACAATAAAAATTAAAGTTTTTATATTAGAAACTAGTAGGAGACCCGTGCATACGCACGGGTCGTGTCTTTTATTTTTTATGTTTTGTAATTTTTAAAACAGAAATTTTATTATTATTATTATATAAATCAATTATTTAAATGATTATTATTATTGGTTTAATTGCATATAATGATTAATTTTATTATTTAAATACGTTATCAATTTAATTAATTATAAAATTTATAATAATGGTATTAATAATAATAATAATAATAAATAATATTATCATTAAATTAGACTAAATTGCATATATATAGATATATTATGTAATATGATTCCGTATAAATTAAATACAATATTGAATTGATTTAAATATTTTGAACAGAACCATATGTATATATAAATACTTGTATGTTATATTGAAATGAAATGTATATGCACGAATCGTTATTAAAGTAAAATGTAGACATATGGTGTTATATGGTCCCGTATAAAATATACACCATGAAATTGATGTTCAAAATTTTAAATATAAACACATGTAGATATAAATAAAAACATGTATATTATACTAAAATAAAATGCATATGGGTCATTATTAAAGTCAAATATAGACATATTATGTAATATGGTCCCTATAAATTAAATACAACATAAAATTGATGTTAAAATTTATGTGTAGAAACACATGTACATATAAACACTTCAATGTTATATCAAATTGAAATGTGTATGTATGAGTCTTTATTAAAGTAAAATGTAGGCATATGGTGTAATACAGCCCCGTATAATATATATATATATATATATATATATATATATATATATATATATATATATATATATATATATATAACATGAAATTGATGTCAAAATTATTAAATAGAAATACATGTAGATATAAACACATATGTATATTATATTAAAATGATATGTGTATCTAGGGACGTCGTTGTTAGAGTAAAATGTAGACATATTGTGTAATATTGTCCCGTATAAAATAATACAACATGAAATTGATGTTAAATTTTTTAAATAAAACCACATGTACATATAAATACATGTATACTACATTAAAATAAAATGTGTATCGACGCATATGGTTAAAGAAAAATGTAAGCATATTGTATAATATGATCCCGTATAAAATAAATACAACATGAAATTGGTATTAAAATTTTTAAATAGAAACACATGTAGATATAACCACATGTATATTAGATTAAAATGAAATACGTATGTACATGGTTTTTGATTTTTTTGTAATTTTTAAAATAGATTTTTTTTGTTATTATATATATATATATATATATATATATATATATATATAATAAAATATATATCTAAATTATTAAATAGAAATACATGTAGATATAAACACATATGTATATTATATTAAAATGATATGTGTATCCATCGTTGTTAGAGTAAAATGTAGACATATTGTGTAATATTGTCCCGTATAAAATAATACAACATGAAATTGATGTTAAATTTTTTAAATAAAACCACATGTAGATATAAATACTACATTAAAATAAAATGTGTATCGACGCATATGGTTAAAGTAAAATGTAAACATATTGTATAATATGGTTCCGTATAAAATAAATACAACATGAAATTGGTATTAAAAATTTTAAATAGAAACACATGTAGATATAACCACATGTATATTAGATTAAAATGAAATACGTATGTACATGTCGTGGTTTTTGATTTTTT
>Ga0214542_1003466_pt1 | contig 32158 bp, 16 predicted proteins | sample CNSS1metaG_FD_160096 | JGI IMG/M metagenome (GOLD analysis project Ga0214542, IMG submission 160096) | Root nodule microbial communities from cowpea collected in UCLA plant growth center, Los Angeles, California, USA - CNSS1 | ecosystem: Host-associated > Plants > Roots > Nodule | place: USA...
ATAGGTGATGATAATATAATGTTATTAAGTTAATATATAAAATAAAATTATATTTATTAAAAATAAAGTGAAATATATAAGAAAATATGAGAAAATAATTATTGATAAATAAAGAAAAAAGTTATAAAAATAACGGTCAATTTTCAAAAATTTAATAAATAATTATATTTTAAAGAGTAAAATTGGTATTTTGAGATGTGGACACAAAAGAAGAATCCTCTTTATATATTTTTATATATATATATATATATATATATATATATATATATATATATTCTTTTTTAGACTTTTCTTATATTATTTTTTGAACATGTGAAGCTAGTACCGTAAAAAATTAAAAGAAAAGTTTGAAACATAATTTAACTTTTTGCTGTGTTTACACCAGATATGTGACAGTATGTTATCATATTATATTATTATTACATTCTAATTAAATGTTACTTTTACTTGATATTATCAATTTTGTTAAATATTTGATATTAATAATTTTAATGTTCCTTATTTAATATCACAATATATCATCACATATATAAAATAAACTTCTATACCCTATGAATTACAATATTGGCCAGACTATAAATTCTACCAATCCGACCAAATTTAATTACACTGACCAATCCAAGTCAACTTAACTATATTTTAATTAATTATGAGTTTAGTTTGTATTTATTTCAATTACACATTATAGTCATGTTTAGAATCGTATTCATCACTATAAAAATTAATTAGTTTAACCTATCTCGAGGTACAAATATAAATATATATATATATATATATATATATATATATATATATATATATATATATATATATATATATATTGTATCCATAACCTTAAACCAGCATCTTTGATAGCAAACATTAATTATTTCTTATCATTTGTGATTATTCTATCATTGTTTATTGTTGTTATTCATTCAACATTATCATTTATCTAATTAGGTGTTAGTTCAACTAGTCTACACTTCTTTTTCCTCTTTATTATGCTCTTCTCTTTTCCTTCATTTTCCATTTTTAATATTTCATTATCTATTATTAATGTTTATCGCGCATTTTAAGTAATTATTAACTTTGTGCGATACATGTAATAAGTCTCTTGGACATGTGTTGTGTTTTTTTCAACGATAGTATTGAATCTAGATAGACAAATAATTCTACCAGAATTGTGTATCATTTTATATTTAATCTAAATTAATAAATACAAAAGCATGTGTAGTATTTAGCTTGGATTAAGATATTTATATGAGTAGTTTTGGAATTGAGAAAGGAAAAATAATTATCTAGATGACGTAAGTGTATCCAAATAAAGAAGAATAAATAAAATGGGAATAACATGTGGATATTGAATATTGAATATGCATCATATCATCACCAATATTATAGATTGTACAGAATACTGCTAAATGTTAAGACACAGCAGGGTCCAAGCGTGAGCGTCACTGTCAAATCTTACGTATTCTCTCTCTCCTCTCTCTCTCTCTCTCTCTCTCTTCAGTTCTCAGAGAGAAGAATTCATACGACAGCCTTCGCTCCAGAGATTCCATTCAAGCTTCGATCTTTATCACACTCTCTCTCTCTGGGTCTACCTCGTTTTCTTCTTTCAATCTCACCCAAAAGAAAAAAAAAATGTTTCGGTTTACCAAGGTAAGATTTTAGAATGATAATGTTGTCGTTAACATTACTCTTAATAAACTACGCAATAATTTGATTGCTAGAATTTTTAATATATTGCAAGAAAAAAAGGTGAATTTTGCTCTCCACTCGCTTTTGGGTCGCGCATTGATTTTACAAGCTTCGTGCTTTTCAAGTTTCGCTGTTGTTTTTCTTCTTTCTCGTCGAAGGTTGGAGATGCGTTAGAACTTGGAATCATTATTAAACTCAATATTTTTTTTTTTTTTTTTGTGTTTTGTTTTTTTTTTTTTTTTTTTAAGTTTGTTTTTTTTTTTTTTTTTTGTTTTTTTTTTTTTTTTGGTTTTTTTTTTTTTTTTAATTTGTTGTCCTTCGATTTCTGTGACCAGATGTTATGCTGCTGCAGGTTATCCAAGTACGGTTGGACATTTAAATTTAAGTTTTGACGTGAATTGAAGATTGTTAAACGGGGTTTTTGTTTGGTTTGATTTGGTTTGGTTTGGTTTTATTCAATGTATGTGCGAGTTGGCCGAATTTGGTCAATTATCTTTGGCATCTTGGACGGTTGCTTCTTTTGTTTTTGTTTTTCGTAATTTTGTTTAGAAAAGGTTAATGATGTTGTCTGTGAAGCAGTACCTTCATAGCCTCATATTATCATCTACAATGCATCATTGACTGATTTTTTTTAGTTTTTGTTTTTGGGTCTTTGAGCTTTGGGTAGCTGTTTCCTGAGTACAATATAAAAAAGTTCCCTTTTATGGAAATGGGATCTGCTTTTTCCCAACTCATAAAAAAAATAAGAATAAAACTGATTATTAGAAGCTATAATAATAGTAACAATATGCTAACAGTCTGATTCCTCTGGAAAAGGAACTCATGGAGGTCATGATTTCTCCTACACTGCTTGTTGTCTCATCTGCCCAAATGCCATAAACAATTCCAAAATTGGTCATGTTTTGTCTCTCTGTTGTGGTTAGTGCAGGCCGTTGCAGATAGGGGCTATGATTATTAGTATGGATAAATTCATTAAAAAATGACTATGGTGTATTATTTTTATGTATACTAATAGGACTTTCTCACCCTTTGTTATATCTTCTCATCTCAGTTTCCACATGATGCAGGCCTGAATTTGCTTCCTGAGATTCAAAGAGAGGAATGGAGGGTGACACATTCTCTGGCCTTGCCAATGGTGGTGCTCAGATTGATGCCAACATCATGCAGACATTTCAAAAGAGCTTTGTTCAAGTCCAGAGCATTTTTGATCAGAACAGGCTACTCATCAATGAGATAAACCAGAACCATGAGTCTAAGGCCCCTGATAACCTCACCAGAAATGTAGGTCTCATTAGGGAGCTCAACAACAATATCAGAAGAGTGTATGACCTATATGCTGATCTTTCAAGTTCCTTTACCAAATCCATGGAAGTTACTTCAGAGGGGGATTCCAGTGGTGGTGTGAAATCAGATGGGAAGTTAGGCCACAAGAGACACAGGCCTGTGTAGACACTTTTTTTCCCTGTCATTCTTTTGCTTGATGGAGAACTACAACAAGTGTTGAAGGCTAGAACACAAGGTTAGAAGATTCAGTAGTTGAAGAAGCTCTACATCTACATCACTTGTTGCTTATATTCCAAATAAAAAATTATATATTGATTTTTATCTACAATTCTCTCATTGTAATTTGTAACCATGTAATTTGGGATCTAATAGAAGTCTAGCATGGTTGTGCAACTAATTCAATCATGCTACTGTTGTTTAAAGTGGAAATAAGAGAGTCTTTCATATTTTTTATAACTCATTTTTTTCTTTGATCCTGTCATGAGCTTGATTTTATGAGCCTATGAGGTATATCTTTCTGCTTCTAACTTTTTCTCTGTCAAATGGAGCAAGAGGGTCTTCTTAAATCTTTGTTCATGATTCCTTTTGATGGGAACCTGTCATCATAACTTTATTTCCTTTGCAAGTTCAACCCAAAATGTTGATCTAGTTCTCACTTTGGCTAATAGCTGAAATTGAGAATTGGTGGTTGATACTGTTTTAGGTTCACTCCCATGTAACCAGAGCTTCTTTACTGAAAAATACTGTTCCTGATTTTAATATTCCTTTGTGTCCTTGCGGGTGTAAGACAGGGAAGAGTACACAGATACATATAGATACATATATACATACAGGAATACATGTGCGTGAAGATGCCCTGAAACAGTGTGAAAAAAGCAGCTTTAGTCTATCTTTTTGGTTCCCAATCACACACCACCACAGGAACAGAATCTCAGATAAGAAACGATGTGCTTTTGACATAAATTTTTAATCTTTATACCAAATCAATGGTATTGGCTGGAAACTTAAAGTATTATATATGGACAGTGATGTATCAACACCCATTTGTTAATAAATACTCATAGACACAAAGAATTAGGAGAAATAAGTATCTACATGATATGATCAAGAAATATAAATTAAGGTGTCTACTGTTGAATTATCTGAAAATTATTATTCAAACTAAGCTCTACAGTACCTTGAATCAGATATATGTAAAGAATAATGATCACAACACAACCCTTGGATATACCCCAAGTGGTACCAGAGAAAATATCATACGATGTGATGAGAAAGAAAATGAAAATGAAAAGGGGTGAATAATGAAAGTTAAAATTGGAATGTAAAAAAAGACAGAGTTTGATACGGAAATACAAATAGTGGCCCCAACAACAAGACAAGGGACCCAAAGGTTCTCTTTTTTGAGATGAAACTGAACTTCTCCATGCTTATCTCTTTCTTCTGAGGTTCATACTCTTTTACTATTCAATTATTTATTTCCCTTCTTCCTTTCTATTCGGCAATTGTTTTTATACAATGCATATGCATCATAACTGATAAGACGCATGACAAAAGAAAGAAAAATACAAAACTTTTATCACTAAAACTGTGTAATTTCTGTGTAAAATGTTTAGGTGAGTTATACTTCAGATACATAATTTTATTACCTGACAAAAACTGAGCAAAGAAAACTCTTTTTTTAATGAAAGTTAAATGGAAGTTTGTGATTTAAAAGGTGTCCATATATTTTTTCTTAACGTAGAGACTCATCATTCTCATCAGCAAAATTCTTGTATCTAACTGAAATTGAAGCTTAAGTTGTGTAGAATACGAGCATAACATTTACCTACTGTACCAAAGATTGTTAGTATTTGCTGTTTTTATAGCAGTGATGCAAAAAATGTGCTGAGGGACAAAGCTCATAGTTGGTAATTCTCTGGCTTGGATTTCTCTCTCTCCCTGATTGAGCAGATGTCTTTGTTGGAGGACCCTGTGAGTGGCAGCCTAATTTCCTGATCTCAGTAAATTGGCCCACATGAGTGATTGCTGAAAATGGCCTGTTTCTGGTTTAGATTTTGCACATACAAAAAATAGTACCTTTTTCCTTATCTACAAAATTGATCCCTCTGTCCGTACCCCATATTCACAATCAATTTACTTGGACATCAAACTATAATTGTTCCACCATCATCATTATGTGTGTGTCCATACCCTGAGAGCATTCCTTGGCCTTACATTCAAGAAATCCAATGTTAACATATATAAATAGAAAGACCCGTAAATTTATTGAAAATAATACTACGATCTCTTACATAGAATTATTTACGACTTATTTTTGTTAGAAAAACTTCTGCAAGTATGATCACTTCACTTTCTCTCAAGCCTCACATGTGAAAGTGTCTTTTTCCTGTTACACACTGGTTTGTCTGACAAGTTTTTTCATGGTATGAGGATCAAATCAAAATTTTCAGCTTATGTTAACATATAGATTGATTATTACACTGCAAAATTTAGTAGTAAAAAGGAGGGAGAATGATTGTATGAGTAACAAACACATCTTGGGTGACATAACTCTATGCAGATGTGTTAATGATTAAGCTATATATATTAAACAGAGGAAATTAAAAAGGGTTGGGGGAGGTTTTGGGAAGTGTGCCAAAAAAATGCATAAGCATGCTAAGTTTGAGGTAGTGATGAAGGGGTGTGGAAAAATGAGATATATAAAAAATGGTTTGGTCCCTACACAGGCCAAGACAAATTAAACATTGTCTAGTACATAACATGTGCAGTGGGAATCTACTTTTGCCTTTCTTTCCCTTTGTTCCTTGCATTTCCAGCAAATAGGTTGGAAAGGAGGTCATCTCTAGTTTGCCCTAATAAAGTCATTTCATAATAATACTAATAATAATAATAATGCAACCCATTGATATCTACATCATTGGTTGGACCATCACACTAATTCTACTATAATAATCCATGCCCCATGCCGCAAAGGTGTTTGATTATATGACTAAATGACACTAACAATAATTTCATAGTTTTAGTAACTTTGATATCCTCTTTTTAAATCAAAACTGAACTGCATTTAGTTTATGGAGACTTATCAAATGTGTATACTTTTAAGAATATTAATAAACTTTATAACGTTGACCTCCCTTGCTGATCCTCAAAGGTTCCCAAATTATGTTTTTAGGGTTTTATATTGGACCGTCTCGTGCAATCATGTCACAACATAAAGAATTTTATATATATAAACTGAAAATGTTTGTGTAGTTAAAATAAATAAATAATATGTTTACACCTATTCGTGTTTTGTTTTCTTTATTTCTTAAAAACTGAAAGCATGATTTATTTAAAAAAAAATATGTTTTAATTTTTTATTATTATAGGACTATTTATGTATTTTACTCCCTTTTTGACTTGTCAAATTAAACAGGAAGACACATCTCAAATTTTCATTTATTTTTATTCATCCAAACAGTATATGTTATTTTTATTTTATTTTTCTTGTATTCTTATTATTCATAGTTTATTTCTCTTAATTTTACTTGTAACTAAACAAATCATTTCGAAAAAGAATTCACTCTTTGGCATGATATGCTTCGTACATGCTCCTTTATAGTTTTGTTTTTTTTCTCTCCCTTCAACCAAAGGGAAAAAGTTGCTCACCCTCTTAATTTTTTTTTCCATCACTTCTTTATTTTAAGCAATCTCATTAAAACATCACGTTTAGAAATACAAAATTAATATAATATTTATTATAAGTTATTGAATATTTATATTAATTAAAAATATGATCGAAATAAAATATATAATAAAAATATATTCTCTCGTGTCTTTATTATATGATATTTTTAAATAAGAATACAAAAACAATTTAGTTAAAGTTTCTTAAAAAATATTATCAACATACTAAATTAATCTTTATTATTAATCACCTCTAAAAATTCTTACTGCTTATTAATATAAAACACATAAATCATAATATTTAATGAAAGAAATGTAAAATTACAAAAAAATAAAATAAAATACTTTATAAAATGACCAATACTTTTGTAAAGTGTGTCTAATAATAACCAGAGAGAGTAATTTTTTTTAAATTAAATTAGGGAAAGATACTACCACCACTTTCTTGTGTGACAATAATTGCATGTGAATGCTTAATTAAACGTCAAATCTTATATTGGATTCGCTTACTCTTTTTATTTTTATAAAAGTTTTATCTTGTAACTTCAATGTGGGCGGGCCTAATTCCATTAATAGGTCCATTGCAGCAAGTTATTGTTACTTTTGACTTTTGGTATTTTGGAGCACATAATATGTTACTTCTTCAAGCATATGTATTTAATTGTTATTTTTAAATTTAAAGATAATATTACTTTTTTTGTTGTTTATATTTTTATCCTTTATTTAATATTTAATTAGTTTACATATATTAGAACAAAGTAATGATATAAAATCAAACATGTATACGTGTAATGATGGAGTTGTGTCATTAAGTGAGATAACTATATTAAGTAATTTAGCTAAATGATCATCAGTTTCAACATAAATAAGATTGGTGATATGTTTTATGTGAAACTAGAATTTGGCACAACTTTCAACATTTGATCCTCATTCATGTGTCCTGAGGCCCAAAAGGCTCACAAGCCAAAAAAGTTCTTAAGGTAAAAAAAGTCTCCTATTGAAAAAGTTTATAAAAAGTGAAAATGCCCATAAAAGTCCTTTGGGTATTTTTTTTAATATGAAAAAATGTTATTTTTTAAAAATATATTATTGAACATTCAGCTCAGGTTGACGTATATTGACCTTTCGTTTGGATCGATCCATCTTGACCTTTGGTCCAGACCAACCTGTCTTGGCCTATGGTTAGGATCGACCAATCTCGATCTTCGGTCTGGACCGATCTGTTTCAACCTTTGGGCTAGACCAACTAATGTCGATCTTCGTCTGTGCTAACCTGTCTCGACTTTCAGCCCGAACTGACCAATCTCGATCTTTAGTCCAGGGTGACCCGTCTCGATCTTAACTTGTATTAGACAATCTTGATTTTCAACTCGAGCAAACCTATCTTGATCTTCAGCTTGGGGTGACTCGTCTTGACCTTCAGCTTAGAGTGACTCGTCTTGACCTTCAGCCTTAGCTAGCATGTCTTGACCTTCTACTTTTGTCAGCCTGTCTTAACCTTCGACCTATAATTTTTTCTTGGCCCGACTTGATTCAACTTTCAGTTCGAGTTAACTCGACTTAAATTTCGGCTTAGGTAGACTTGAATCAAGCTTCAAACCAATATGACTTTGTTCAACCTTTGATGCAGGTTAAATGTATTATTTTAAAAAGTTAATTAAAGTTAAATAGGGTCAAACTCACTTTAACCATGACCATGACCATGATTGTAACCCACTTTATAAGAGAACTTTGGGGTTGTGTTTGTCTTTTGACACCCTCATATGTTCATCCTATAAAAAGAAAAACTTATTCAAATATAGACTAAGACAGAACATGACCATGAATTAAATTGAGACCTCTAATAATGATAATTATAAGCAAGTTCTAATGGTTTACAAGAGCGATGCGTACTTGTTGCTTACATAATCATAGATTGTATTGGTACAATAGTTTTATAAATTGGAACATTCTGATAATTCTGTGATACACAATAATGTCTTTTATGTCAAATATTTTCATGGAAGAGTATTGATATGAAATAAAACATGTATAACAATAAAGTTATGTCATTTATGAAGTTTTAAGAAAATAATTAGTGTGGTTTGGTTAATTATCTACAAGCAACAAGTAAATTAATCAACCCTCGTTCATTTTATAAATTGTAACCAAGTTTTCAGTAATTCCTGAAAAAACTCAACATAATTGTTCAGAAATTTTCTTCTATATAATTTTTTTTTTTGAGTTCATACTTAATTTATAAAACTAAAAATGTATTAAAATAGTAATTATTTACTAGATATAATCATAAAAGAAATATGCATTAGCACTTTTCAAAATTAAATCAATTTCCGGACTATATTTTTTTAATATTTATTGATGTTAGTACTTCATGTCGTGGTATAAATAATATGAATGGGCTAATAGTTTATATATGTTAATCGATTTAACTTAGATTTTCAATTAAAAAAATTAATTGATTCAAATTACTAATTAGTATCAAAATTCGTAATCATATATTACACAAGATAAAATATGCATATTTATGAAATTACACTGCATAAAAATTTTATAATATATATATGGTTAAATCATTTCCCTAGTCCTATTTTTGTAAAGAAATCTCAAGTAGATTAACTTCTTTTTTTTGTCTCAATTAGGTATTTATTTTGTAAAGTTTATTGCAATTAAGTTCTTCCTGTTAGTAGTAGACTAACATTGTTAACTATTTGCCATGTGTCAGCATGTGATTGTTTTAATTTTTTGTATTTTTTTGAAAATAAAAATTGTCACATGTCAAGCTGCTGTTGTGTCACGTGACAGAGACGGTGCGATATGGCAATAACAGTGTCATGTGTCACTATTTGATGTGAAAAGTCTCCTTGTAGTCCCTTTATTTGTTATTTTGTCTCAATTTGATCATATTTTTTTTAAGACTGAATCAATTTTATTCCTATATCAATTTTTTATATAAATTTTACAATGGTATTTTTATTATAATTGATATTTTTAACAAAATTAAGTTTATTTAAATGTATATTTTGCATTGTACTTTATTTAAATTTTATTTTAAATATTTATATATCTATAATTTATAGATAAATGTTAGAGTTATTTTAAAAATAACACCTTTATAAATTCAAATATGAAATTTTAAAACAATTTAAAATAAATATATTTATTTAAAATTTTACAATTCAATTTATAAAGTTATTATTTTTAAACCAACTCTAACATTTGCTTATAAATTATTGATATATAAGTATTTGAAATAATATTTAAATAAAGTTCAATATAAAATAAGAACTTAATCTTGTTAAAAATATCATTGTGACATTTATATAAAGGTTAAATTTTGTCTCGATTTGAATATGGATGAGATTGCTCCATATTTAAAAAAATTAGACAAAATTAAGACAAAATAACAAATACATGGACTAAATTGAGAATTTTCACATTCAATAGGGATAAGTGGCATTACCACTAACACATCACACTTCCACTGTCACATGGGACAACGTCATCTTGACACGTGATAATTTGTATTTATTTTTTAATTATAAAAAAATAAAAATAAAAACACGTGTTGACTAACACGTGATACATAATTAACGCGGTCAATTTACTATTAACTGAAAGAACTTAATTGCAATAAAATTTTTAAAATAAAAACCTAATTGAGATAAAAAGAAAAATACCTACTTCAGATTTCTCTATGAAAATGGAACCAATGGAATATTATATATATATATATATATATATATATATATTATATATATATATATATATATATATATATATATATTTTTTTTTTTAAATTTGAATGAATCAAACTTTTACATTTGGTTTAAATTGTTATGAAATGATTATACATCGGTCAATAAGTGCAAAATTACCTCTTCATCACTTTCATTAGTGTTTATTGATGTGGTTCGTGCATTGTGTTGCCAAACAACATAGTGTTTCTTCTTCTTCATAGGTTTCTTGTATCTCTTTTCTTCAATATGTCATTTCAAGTTAATTAAAAAATAATAAAGTTTTATATGTGGAGGCTTTTGAAACATTTGCATGTATATAAAAAATAGTTCCTGGTATTGTTTTCTTAGAAATCTTGAAATCTTCATTACCATAAGATTTGAATATTCATTATTTGATTTTTCTTCTTCATCTCTAACATCTCTTAGATATTACAACTTTGAGTGTTATACAATTTTTTTTCTTTTCCTTTCTTTATCATCTTCTTTTAATCTCCCGTATTCAAGCTTATGTTCTCTCATTTTTCCAAAAAAAGAAGTTGGCATACTCATTAAAGTAAGATTATTGGACTTGAAGATTCTTATCACCTTAAGTTGCCAAGTTCTATTAAAGTACTTCAATTTCTTGATGTCCAAGTTTTTTTTTTCAAACTTCTTTTCAAAGACAATCATTCATTATGTGAGTAGAAATTTATAATTTATAATTTATAATTAGCTTAATAATGTTTTTAATTCCTAAAATTTAAGATAAACTAAATCTCATCTCTAAAATTTTAAAGAAATAATTTAATTTTCCAAAATATTAAATATGATTTTAATTTATGAATATTAAGTTTAAAAAAATAAAATATTTTTTAAAAACTATTTTGAATCCTTCAAATTTAATATTTTGAGAATAAAATCATATATTTTAAACTTAAAACACTAAAATAAATTATTTTTAATATGATATTGAAACCAAATTAATCTAACATTTTTTCAAACTAGAAGAATCATAACTAAATTTAGAAAAAAAATTGCACAATATATATTAATATATTTTTTTAAGTACAAAAAAAAAAAAAACTCTTAATAAAAAAAATTTAAATAAATATAAAAAAAAAAAAAAAAAAAAACAATATAAAATCGGTAAAGGTCAAACGTACAATTAAAGAAACCAACAAACCTGTGCCATAACTTGAGCAGATGGGTATTTTGCTACTAAAGCATAATTCTCAATAGCCCAAGGATGAGGTCCAGCCTACTAAATGCAAAGCCATTAAAAAGAGACATGAACTTGTTACAAGAACTAATAAACTGCAGAAAGAACAAGATTCAGATACTAAATAACTGGATAATATTTCTATTTTATAAGTCTCTAGACAAGATTGAATAACAGTTTTTTAAGGTTCAATATCGAACATAATACACGACAAACCACCAAAAAATGGATGACTTGTCAATGGAAGAATGGAAATTATTTTTCACTTGATTGTGTTATTAAAATCATGTGAAAATGAGCAATTGTTGACAACTCAAGTCTATGGACGTACAGAAAAGGAAAACAAGACCATTAAAAGTTCCAGTTAAAACGGACTCATCAAACAATGAAGAATCTGGGAAATTTGGGACAAGACAGCACAGGAAAGTATAAGTTTTTGTAAAACAACTATATATCCAATAACACATTGTATGAATAATTTTGTAATTTGAATATATTTGTTTTAATAGAAAAAGTATTAATTTTCAAAACAGTAAACATGAGGCAATGATAGGTAGAAATAATTATTTTGATGAAATAAGGCATCTAAACAGAAGTAACAAGGACCTGGGGAATAAAAGATAATCTAAGCTGCGCAACTTCTGCTACTGTCAAATTTTATTTTAAACCTTAAATGGTTGAAGAAGTTTATTTGATATCAAGCACTTACAGGTGCCACTAAACAATGCTCCTAAAAGGTACGCAGTTAAGTGAATGGCCAGATTAATTTTATTCCTAACTCAGTCCCTCACATGAGAGCCCTTTGGTCTTGAAGCACAGCCAATACTCATGCCAACTAAACATTGTTTTGAAATTCAAATGTATTTAGGGGGAGGGGAATGAAGATTGAATTTAGGAACATTCAGTCATAGTCTATGAAGCCCAGACACGCCATATCAATGGTGTATCCCGTGACACTGTCGGACACCGACGTACGTACATACTCGTACGACACACATGTCAGTAAAGTGTCCAATTTGAAAGACATTTTATTGTCTTTGACATGATTTTGACATGACTCCAAACAATGTTAATAACAGCAAATTCAATTATTTTCTAAAAAACCCATAAACTTGTAAACTTATCACATAAGTTTCTATTATGATAATAAAAATAAGGAAAAAATCTTATATCATCATTATTTTTCACTTTTTTGAATATTAGATAGATACGTTAGATTTATTTTTGTATTAGTTGACAATGTGTTAGTTGAAAGTTTGAAACCAATATGTATATATATGTCGTGTCTCATGTCCAATGTTTTTTCAATTTAGCCGTATCTCCGTGTCCATGTCCGTGTTGTATTTGTGTCCGTATTCGGGCTTCATAGCATAGTTTTACTTACAAAGGCAAAAGATTACAATGACTAGGACCAGGTATAATCAAAAGAGACTGAGATAAACAATGTTCATACCAACGAAGGTAGAAGATTGCTTTTATTCCCAACACAGGGAAGATTTTATATTCATTATGGTCCAACTGAGACAACAACTATGAAAGCATTAACATATGATCTTTATTCCATCTATTTCAATAACCAAAGACAAAATTTTTGCCAACAAACAAATCTAAGGGCCTGTTTGATTTGAGAAAATGTTATATATTTCATTTTCTGTAATTCACTTTTGATGATAAGATTGTCACCCTATTTTCACTTTTTTACGCATTAATAGAAAAACAGAGAGTAGATGTCCACTAAGAAAAAGTATTTCTTAAAAGTTACTTACAAAGAGAAAAGATACAACTATTTCTAGAAGATAGTTATCCTCAGCAGGAAACATAAACAAAAGTAATTCCTGTAACAAACATACAGGCCCCGTAACAACTAAATCTTCAAAACAAAATAGCTGTCTTTTAATAACTATATTTGTACCACGAGAATTCAGTGCTCTAATACCAATAGAAAACAAGATGAAAACAACGTAGCAATTTGGTAATTTAAACTGGAAACAGAGAAACATTTTCACGAAGTGCACACTACAATTTCATAAAAATTTAATAGTTATCAATAAACACACCTGGAAAATGCTAGACTTCCCTCCAATGCCCATGGCCTCCAAATCAATAGCCATTCGAACAGTTTTGCTCCAAGGATGCTGATAAAAAATTTCGTTTATTGGTGATAAGGATTCTATACAACGTGTATTTTAGATACTAATGACAGCTTGAGAGAACTTCTAATGCTTAACAGATTGTGAAGAAAAAGAGGAAATAGCGCATTTCAGGCCTCACTAGGCAGAAAGTACAAGATTTTTCAAGCATCTATGCTTTCATGCAGTAAGTTCAAAATCCACAATGGAGAACAGAGTACAGCGGAAACTACAGCCAAATAATGGAGAAAACAATATTAGGGATTTTGAGGATGAGGAATCCTACTTAACAAAAAGGGAAAATAAGAACAACAAAGAAAATAGAGAACATCAATGAAGCAAGGTGTGTGATTCCTCTGCGTATATTTTAGAGAAACCCTCATGAACAGACCATGTGCTTTACACCAAATACAATTCTAAAGCCAAAATACAAGAGGCATACCCTAATGCAATGCACCAAATAAAAGCACAGGTATTGCATATAATTGCTAACTTAAAACCTTAAACAATATTAAAGTGTCATTCCAATTAAAATATGTACTTAGAAATTGAGTAAATTACACTCTCCTCTTTAGACTAAAACATAAAGTGTAAACTCCCTTAACCTGACAAGTTCCAATATATGACATTTTACTCTGTTTTAAATTTCACAATAAAATTGTTAGCTTCCGTTAAAAAACTACTAGCAAATTATTACCATCGCCTAACAAACACCACCTTCCCCTCTTTTGTTGTAATCTTCCCTTTACAAATATATTAAACTTTATTCTGTTTTTAAATTTTCATTAAAATTAATTTTATGACTAAATATCTTGTTACATTTACTACTACGAAATGTAACTATTACTTTTCTGTTTTCATATTTTAAAATATATAGTTTTCTCTTTTAATAGATTAGAACACACCACTCTTTTTCACGATTTCTATATTTTCTACAAACAATCTAATAACTTTCATTAAAGATTATTTATAACTAAATATTTTCTATTAAAAATATATGATACTAAGCTACTTGTTTCATATAATACGTGTTAAGTAATAATGTTTTTTCTCCATTAAACGTCATTTCTAGCCATTTATAGACTACTAACAATAAATTTGGTTAAATTAAAGGTTTTGTCACTCTCGAAGCAGTTTTACTTTGCCTGCAATCCATTACAAAGAAAAGCAAAATTAGGGCATCAAATGACCAAAGGCTAGTTTGGCAAATTAAAAATATTTTTGGTATATTTTAGCATATTTTAAATAATATTCTTTTATGGTGTTAATTTAAAATACCTAAATAACAGTTAGGTATATTATAGCATACTTTAAATGCAGTAAACTATATATTTCAACATAAGAGCGGAGGATAACGTTAATACTCACATTTCGTCGGAAAAATAAGTGTAATTACTTTCACAATATTAACTTAAAAGAAGACTAAACTACATATTTCTTCATAAGAAAGGAGAACAATCTATAATGTTCACATCTCTTGGGAGAAGAAACCTGATTTACTCTTAAAAAAGTTATAACAGATCCGTAAGCAAAAAACAACAGAAACCTAAAAAAAGTGTTTATCTCAAAAGCTAAAAATAATAGTTGGGGAGGAATACTCTACAAAAATGCTGTATAATAGAATCACTTTTTTTAAGCTTAAATATACAAGTCCTAATTCTTTTTAATCGATAGTAGGTGCTCTCTTCATGTATGAGCAAATTCAAAATAACAATACCTTAGCAATCCAGTCACAATAAACCCATCATCAGGAACTGATATTCCTAATAGAAGTTTAAAAATGTCATCATAGAGAAACGCAATGAAGTTCTAGATTTGCTATTTTCTTAGCATACTCCTAATTTTGATATTGTTGGTAAGAAAATTGCACACTTCTAATGTAAAGAATTTGAAAGTCAAAGTGTGCATTATGATAATCACTATTCAGATAAGTTGACAGGTTTAGGCCTAGTAATCAGAGAAGGTTTTAAATGGTACTCGGGTTTTGCCTCCTGCGATAAGCTTTGATTTTTTTCGTAATAAACTATTCTTCCTATGTTCAAGTTTGTATAGGTTTTCTTGGCAGTTTTTTCTATTTGTTGTTTCTTCCCATATTCAGAATTGTACAGGCTTTTTTGGAAGTTGTTTAATCTGTTTTACATGAGTTTGGTTTGGTCCCCATGCTTTTTGTTTATTCGTTTTTCCTTTTGTTTAATAAATTTTCATGTGATGACAAATGATAGATATCCTTTGGGGTATCAGTATAACTGAGATGCCAAGGTACATAGTAATACCTAACATGAGTTTAAAAAAAAAAAAGTCTGACAAATGAACCATGTGATTGGATAAACATAGACATGGCAAACAGTTTTGTAGTCTACTATACTTCTTGTTTATTTTAATTTGCATTAATGATAAATAAACATAATAATTAAAGTTTTGTATTAAAATGCTTTCAAAACTTTTTAAGCTTACAAAATAGAGATGCTTGCTTCATTTGAAAATAAATTTTAGGAATTATTTTAAAAGGATATTGATATTAGAATATACTAAATGCCAATGTTTTTCACTAAAAATTTGGAAAAAAATATCTTTAAATAATGCACGAAAAAAAATTGAATTACCTAATATGTTTTACAAAAATTAAGAATGAAAATGCAATGTAAATCTTATTAACATGACAAAAAATAAAATAGTATATTTTTCATTCACTTTAAGCATATCTTTCAAATAAGTAATGGGAAAATTATAATCATTAATAACATCACATTTTCCAGGCGAAACAAATGAGGCAGATGAAAATTGAAATATAGTCCATTATCTTTTTTTCCAATAGATTTAACCAATAAATCTTTATAATTTAGATTTCTTCTAATCCCAAAACATCAGTCCTATAATCAGCAAATTTAAAAACCATATTTTCAAAACAGATGAGAAACAAGAGAAATACTTAATATAAGGATGCATTAACAAATGGCAAACAATTCCATACCTGAGTTATGAAGCTATGAGCACCATTAAGACCCTCCTCCTCACCTGTATTAAATAAGAATATAACAGCTCTCTTCAACCCATGAGCCCATTGAGAAACCCCACGAGCAAGTTCCAGCATAACACCTACACATGAACTGCAGTCTCCGGCCCCTGCTCTGTTAAATCAATGATATGTTTTTAGCAGAAAATGGAGTGCGCTTCACTGATTTAAAATTTCCAAATATTCAAATGAAAACAGAAAATTTTAAAGTTGTCACTTTGCATGCTTGCTAGGAATTGCAGAAGCATAACACCAAGCAATAGCATAAAGAGATTCTAATGGAAAATTTTAACAATTGATGTTTACTAAAAATGTTTGATTGCAAATATTTCTCAATATGATGAAGAATTCTTATCGATGTCACCTTTACAATCTCCAGCTAGTAGAAAAATGTCACTTCTCAAATGTCCTTCCAGGACCAATATGCTCCTACTTTCATAATTTTATCACTCAATGAGTTTAATTTTGATCCACAATCAATGTTATAAACTTCTTTGCAGTTCCATCCAACCACGTGTTGCCAAATCTACTAAAATTTTGGCCTCTGTTGCAGCACCACATGCTTGGACATATGCAAGTTTAATTTTGACAAATAATAATAAACAAACTCTTATTAAACAGTACTCAACTACATATGATGTAGAACAGATGTGAAAAGTCACTTAACTTTAACTAGCATAAAACAATAAAATCAGCATATCAAAGGAAGAATTGAAAAACATTACTCTATAACCAGTTTCATATAATTTTTAAACCAAAGATGAGATCACTTTTTTGTTTTAGATCCCTAGCTTGTATTCAAAAGCCAATTTGGACCTTAACTAATTTGACACCAATTAAGAGGGGCCATATAGAGGGAAAAAGCTCTTCTACTTCAGATAATAGGAATCTGAGATACTGGCTAAGGGGAACCAAGCTCCCTGCCTCACATCCACAAACACTAGTACGTTGCAATGTAATGACCAGAACAACAATAATAAATAAATGCAATGACAACAATAACAAACAGCAACAATAATATGCCAAAACATTCATATTATAGCATATAAGAATGGTCCAATCTCCAACCATACCATATCATATCATCGGCCATGTTTAAATGTAACCATATTAAAATTTCAATTTATTAGTCCATGGTCGTGTACAAAAAGTATGTCATTTTGTTGTTCCATGGAGAAAAAAGAAAGTTTTCGCAAATATAGTATTTTACCATTGACCTATAGATGTAAATCATAATCACATCAAACTAAAAGTAGCTGCACCTTGTGCAATCTTAATGCAGCGTGTCAAGTCCCACCAAATCATTATTTCCCTTTAATGCATAGAAAAAGTATACAGCTACGCATCAGCTATATCAACCCCAGGCTGCCAGCTGAGTTGTTGTTAGCTCTCTATATAAGAACTTGACACTGATTTCACAAATTAGCATCACAGATTCTTTTACTGATAAGTCTAGTCTGGTTCCCTACATGTACGAGAAAGAGCATTCAATAATCATTTCTTCTTGTTGAGATCTTATATAAACTAGAAATATGGTCAATTTATAATATATATATATATATAGGTGGATGCAAATCTTACCAAACAAATTGGTTTTATGAGGCTAAGTTGAGCATTTCTAAGATGGTAGAGTTTATCCTAAAACAGTTTGTTGAGTCTATATTGTCCCTCACTACTAGGTCGTCCTCTATTCTCAAACTCGATGATCCATCCTCGGCGTGAAAGGATGTATTGAAAATCTCACACCCATTAGATACATTAGATATAAGGAGATGTAAACCTCATCTTACAAGTTTATTTTATGAAATTTATTTACGCTTAAAGTCTACCTTTCTAAGCCTATTAAACCCAAAATTTTAAATGTGCTGCACCACCTCTAGTAATGATCCATGCTATTTATTGCTGACTAATTAAGCATGAAAAGAGCATTATCAACAGGAATATTTTAAAATTCATAACAGTTGTAAGGATCTCATTAATAATTAGAATAAGATAGTGTTTTTCTCCAGCCAATATTGGGGTTCCTGTATAATTATTGTCCTGCTCTTACTGAACAAAGAACTTAATATCCTTTTATTAAGAACTAATGCGAGGATATTTTAAAAAAGCCAAGTGCTCCCCACAATGAAATCAACCCCCTACCCTCTCCAGCAGCACACCAAGTAGAGTCCTATATTAGTGGTCCTTCATAGGCCATAGATTTACAAAATTACACACACACAAACCCCCTTGTACGACACATTTATAATAGCATATCAGGCCACAATGATAAGCGCATCCCAGTAATAAAAAAGACAAAAACAATGATTGATTAAAACAGAAGTGTGAAAGCAAATAGATGAAGAGAACATACGTTGAAAAAACAGTATCAATATGAGAAGAGACCAGAATAGATTCCTCTCTTGCTTCAGATACATATTTCGGCAAGATTCTTAATACGACATAGTTCAGATCTGAATAAACAAGTGTTCTCCCTGAAAGCAAGCCACTGGCTAGATCATTTGCACCAGACTTTGCATGAAAAATATCCACTTCAACATCTACCTCCCAGAGAGCTGTTTTCTTAATACTTTGACATGCTGTCAAAACGTACTGCAGTAGGAAGCTTATCAAAGTAAACATATAATAAACAGAAAACAGGCTAATAAATTACCACAATCAGTTGTATAGGTTGTTTGAACTGCTGCTCATTCTAAAGTATAGTGAATAATAAAAAACCACACATGTAATAACCTATCATGAACTTAAAATTACATAAAGGATGTTTACATCCAGAACGTAAGCATGTTTGAAAGAATGTAAGTATAGCGCAGCGGACTCAGCAAGGAACAAAGGTGGATGGTCGAGATAGTCACATCTGTGACATCAACATTACCTTAAACAGGAAGGAGGATGGATACACAATGGGTGGTGTGTATTATAACGCCCAGCCCATGGATACATGTTTATTTACAGAATTTGCATTTTATTAAATAGAGTCCAAATTCTCTATTAGGTTTTTTGTGTTGTCTTCGGTTGAGCATTAAAAATATACTGATGTTAGTACTTTAAAAATCCTTTTAATGTATTTTCAAACATCAAAATCAATACCTATCACTACAGTTTGAAGACACAATAGAAAAACAACACAAAAAACAGCACCGAAAAGTCCAGAGAGTCTGAATTCACGTTTTTTTTAGAGAACAAAACACATAACAACATTTATGATGCTAATATAACATTGATTTCACATATACTCCCGGGTCTCATAGATTCTCGCTACCCTATTGGATAGCTGCTAACATAAATGGGGACGGGTAGAGGGAAATCACTTCTCACACCCACCCCACCGTACTGGCATCCCTATACAATTAATTGATTGCCATATTTCCTTTTATCTATTTCCTAAGAAAAATCGTATAATAGACAACATCTTACTCTTTATGCGTGTGATCCAAAGAACCAAGGATAACTAAGAAGTAAGAACAACAACAATGAAGGAAAAGATTAACAAAGTTGAAGAGTTGACCTGCACAGCAAGATGCAGAGCTTCAGAACCAACTGGATGAGGCCCCACCTCAGTTAAGGCCTTGACATGCTTGAATGCTTCGATCTCCGAAAATCCCCTCTTGCCAGCCTCATCTGCTGTAAGAGGCACGGGCATGCTCTGAAACTGATAATGGTAAATGGATGAACAGCAATAAATGATGATCAGCAACAAGGCCAGCCACACAAATGAAGACCTCCTTGGATTTCCAATATGAACAGTGGTTCGGCTTTCACCGCCATGACTGGACTCTTCACTTGCTTCTCCACCGATTGACCCTTTAGATGCAGCTGAAGCAGTTTCACGCCTCTGCCTCATCTCGAACAAACTCTATGGTCCAACTACCTGCTCAAGCTTGTGAAAAGGCAAATGCCAAATCATCAATAAAAAAAGTCACAGTACAACGGCTCCCCGCAAAATGAAAAAATTTAAGATGCCAAATACTTGTTCATTGCTCAATGCAACAATAACTAAAAGGAGACTCAGATGGGTTTCTCAAATTAAAGCCTAATTGCACAAGACACAGTAAGATTAGCTGGAAAACCAAAATGCAACTTTAAAGCAAATAAGATTATCCAATTGGTCAAACACAAAATAGCTGCAGACAAATTTCAGAACCCACCCAGAGGAAAAAAGATAAACTTGATCCCGTGTATATGTTTATTTCTAATTCCAAAATATACCCATTGTCAGGCAACGAATTGGGCAGATAAAGTAAGCAGAAAAAACATTATATATATCGTAACATGTAGATTGATTGACAAAGAAAAAAAAAAGGTGAAGTGAGCAAGAACCTGTGTAGGTGGATTTGAGATGAAAATTGAAAAAACATTCGGCGGAGAAGTCAATAAACTGTGTTTGGTATAAATAAGACGGAAATAGAGAGAAAATAAAATAAAATAAAAAAATAAGGGCTTTTTATTAAAAAAGGTGAAATAATTATTATTAACGATGATTTTATTTATTATTTCTAATATTATATTTTAATTATTATTATTATTATAAAGAGAGAGAGAGAGAGAGAAATGCTTCCAATGAATTATGAGCATCAAAAAATATTTAAATTGAAATTATTAATTATACACGCAATTAAATTATATTTCAACTAGAGAGATATTTCAATATATATATATATAAAAGTAGCTTTTGAGATTGTAAAGAAAGATAGATAATCTTAATTTACTTATTTTCAAAAGGGGAAATGTAAAAATTAAAGCAAAATAAAGTGCGGCTAAGAGAATGCAACCCAAATAAGTTAAAAATAATCCTAATGAGACACCTTTTTATTTAAATAATCATTATACAGCACCTTTTGTCCTTCACTTTTGTTCCCAAATAAATCATATATTAGTATTTTGCATTATTTTCATATTAAAACATTACATCTTATATTTTATATGATAATCTAATTATTATTATAATGTAATAATTGAATGGGATTAAAATTAACGTCATTGTTAAATTTAACATAATAGAAGTTAAAAAATATAAAAAAAATTACAGTATAAATTTTGACATGAGATATGTTTATTTTTTCAGAGGAAATTTTAATTTTAATAATTTTAAAGTATTGTTATAACATTTAAATTTTATCATTATAGTGGTCGTCACACATTTATGATCACATCCAAACCACTAAATGCATACACATTAATACCTTTATGTATTTCTGTTACCATTAAAATAAAAATAAATTCGTGTTAATTGAATTAGTTTTAAAATAAGGTTTGCTGGTAAAACAACATTTGCATCAATAATCAGTCAGAATTCATTTAATCTTATGTCTAATTATAATATTTATGTCGGAACTCATTTAATGTGATATGTAACTATAATATTCATATTTATTAATTATTTTTAGTCAATGTTCTAAATCAAAATCTTTAAGATATCAGTTAGTATTCAAAAAGTTCATTTTATGATATTATTATTGGAATGGTGAATTATAAATTATAATAGATTTTACTTTCATTTTTAACAGTTAAAGAAATCCTCAAACGCGAATTTAGGAACTTTTTTCTAAATATTGAAATGATACTTACGAATATAGTTATTGCATATGCACGTTGTGCTTTGGTGTACTTACGTGTTATGTTAATTTTCTTTAAAATAATATATTTTTATAATTAAAAAGAGAGAATGTTACATTCTAAATATTAAAAAGAAAACTGTTACCTAGGGTCAAAAATAAATTAAAAGAGAGATAAGAGGACAAAATCGAAGTGAAAGAAAAACAATAGAGAAAAAAACAGAGAAAATAATATAAAAACAATAAAATTATAAGGGAAAAAAACTACTACATTACATATATGATATTGAGTAATGATAAAGGTTGTAGTAATATATAAAATATTGTAATATATATATATAATAGGTGGAGGGACACTTAAAAATATATAAGTTTCGTCTGTCTATATTTGTTTTAAAAATATGAGAAGATGTATTATTAATCGTATAAGTTAGAAATGATAAATAAATTTGTTTCTATAAGTATTATTAATCGTATAAGTTAGAAATGACAAATAAATTTGTCTCTATAAGTATTGTTTGAATTTGTATCCGTTTTGATGGAGAATTCCTGCATTGATTGGGTATGGATATAGGTTTGGGTATGAAGATGGGTATGGGGATGTACATATCTCCGCCATAATATTTGTTCCCGCCATATTTTCGTCCTCATTTAAATTATTAAAATATTCACAATTATTTAAGTAATCATATATATATATATATATATATATATATATATATATATTATTTATTTATTTGGTTTGTCATGAAACTCATTCGGATCTCTAATATATTTTTCATCTTATCTTATCCTTATATATGTCAATTAAAAAAAAATTATGTCTCATATTTAAATATTTCTATTATTTTTTAATATTTTTATTTATTATATATTTTCCTTTCACGTGAGAATGTTTAATACTCTCAACTTAAGTGTTTAATATCATAAACCTTTCATTACTATGTAATATCAAAAAAAATATTATTTACTTATTAATATTCATTTTTATTTCATTTAAAGAACTCTTTTCTTTCATTAAAACAATTTCCGCTATTTCTAAACCATTGAGTATGTATGTTGATATTTGAAAAGTTTGTCTAGATTTCTAAGGTATTTTTCATTTTATCATACCCTTATTTATATATATATATATATATATATATATATATATATATATTGTACCTGATCGATACTATTTAGGTGCGGAACCAGACGGTCTCAAGTACCCTCTGTGTCGAACCTCCTCCTGCTCCTTCCTGGACTCCTCCTGGACTCCTCCTGAGCCTCCTAGCCGTTTGCACTCCGAGGGTGGGAGTACCTGCAGGCACTCCGACGCTCAAGTTAGAGAGTGATTGATATGAGTAGTAGTAGGTTAATCAGAAGTGTCTTTACCTGTTCACTAGGCCTTAATTTATACTAATTTCTTAATGGACCTGTTATTAATATTTGCGGGCCGTTTGTATTTGAGGATCGATTCCTTCCTTTTTGATTGAGGTTGCACGTATCAGCTCTTTCCATTCCAGAGTTTGTTCATCTGTACATATCAATTCCTTCCTTTCTTGGCCGTCTGTATTTTTCCAGTATCATCTCCTTCCTTTCTTGACCGTCTGTATTTTTCCAGTATCATCTCCTTCCTTTCTTGAGGTTGGATGGCATGATGCCCCTCTGTAACGTGCTTTCGGCCTGCTGCCCCTTAGGCCGGGGTGTACTCGGCCACGAGGACGGGAAGTACACGGCCGCGCCCTTACTGGGCTGCCAGCGCTGCGCTGGAACCAAGCCCTCGTGGTTGGGCCATCGCGTGGGGATGCCCCTATCTGGACTGGGATGATCCCGGCCATATTTTCTTCTCATTGGGCCGAGTACTACTCGGCCATGTACGTACATATATATATGCAATTCAAATACTATATATGCAGATATAGAAAACATACAAAGTTTCTAAATTCAATTAATTTATATTTGTTCAGGATCTAACGTACTCGCCTAGCGTATCCTCTCATTGGGCAAAAGACATTTTTCGACCAACGACCAGGTTTTTCGCTCAACGAGTATTTCAGTGGGAGTCTAGAGGAAATATTCTTTAATAATTCGTCGAATGAGTGGGGCTCGTCAAGCGACTCGCAAATCAGTGAACTCTTTATTCATAATTCGCCCAACGACCTCATAAAGTGAGTCCCTAACTTGTAACTCACCTAGCGAACTCATACTCGTCCAACGAATCTGCATAATTCTACATATCAACATTCTGCAAAATTTTGCAAATCAGCTTTTGACTTTGAATTCGCCTAAGAGTCTGCATAATTATGCATACTCAAGCCAATACAAACAACCCAAAAACCTTTTCAGATGCCCATCACATATAAAAAATCAAGTATAGTACAAACATCGATACCAATTGACCTAATTGTAGTATTAAACATGAACATTTATATACAAACAAAATTAAAACACTTAGATTTTATAGCTTTTACATATCACATATCATTCAACGGTTCAAATAAAACAATCAATCACGGTTCAACCATACCATCTATAATTCTAACATGGTTGTAACTTAAAAATAATGAAATCAATTTCTCTTACATATTATCCTGTTTAGACAACTCTATTAACGCCAAAACACCTCTAACTCTACAAAATACTCTATTTACACATAGAAACATCACAAGAACGACCAGGGCACACCCGTTATGATCATTGGTCAATAGAGACTCATACTGATGGTTAAAACTACGCATGGAAGTGGAAGCTCACATACAACAGGAAACAAAAATAGACCAAAAAGATGGCAAAAACTTAACTTACACGAACGAATAAACTGGTCTGTCCAATTTGAAGAGCTCGTCCAGATGATCAATCCTACTGTCTCAATTCTTAAATCAAACGACCATGAAGACAAAACTCTTAAAGAGAAGCTAGAGAACTCTAAAAAAGTTATTTTTAGATAGATTATGTATTTTTAAATTATGAAACTCGTTTATAACAAAATTATTTATACTAAAATCTTTTAATATTAAAATAATTGAATCTCACTATTTTCAAACCATCATCACTTCTAAAATGTTATTTTCTACGATTTTACAAAATTAAAATCTCAAAATGCTTCTAAAAAATGTTCTACATTCTTGTCTATTATACATTTTAATTATATAATAATAAATTTAAAAATATATTCACGGTTAAGTATAATCATAATTATATGCGAACCAGTTTTTTTTGTTAGAAATATTTTAGTTACCATGAAAATAAGAAACAACAAAATGATAATAATTCATTTTAGCCAGTGTATTGGGCCTCCATGTACGGAGTTTATGGGCTTTCCAAATGTAATACCCCGAAGGCCTTTATTTAGATATATGCTCCCACAAAAAGAATACTAATTTTCTGAATCCCAATATAAAGCTTTTTTCATTTTTTTTTTTATTTGCGTTTCGAGCTTGTGTTCCGTTTTTGTGAATATTGGTGTTTTACTATCCCAGATTTGGTGGCCGATAGGAGCACGTGAACAGAGTGGTATTATTAGGTTATTGTCGTAGCTTTAGCCTCTGTTTCATTTATATCCAATTTTATTATGTTTGTTTTGGCAGAGAAAAGAAATAACATATATAAATTTAAAGTTGTGAAAAATAATGAAATTTGAAGTTATATTATACGAGGAACATAGAAAAAAAAAATAATCAAAGAGAAAAAATACTTTAAATACACAATTATATCCTACATGTCTGTTCACTTTCCCAGCTAAATAGATACTAAAATAAGATAAATAATATCATGAGTTCTTTTCTTAAGCTCCTACTCTTCAACTATCAAGCATATTAAAGATTCAAAGCCCATAATAACATACATGTTTGATGAGAACGAAGTTATTAAGTATTTGTATTTTAAATATAAATATACAATAATAAACTATATATAATTGTGTTATATCTTTTAATATAGATCGCCACACCTCAAAATACTCTGTATAATTAATCTTTTTCGTAGGTTATAAAAAAATACAATCAAAATCTTGGTTTACAAATTTATCTTTTCTTTTTACGCCAGATTCTATCCAACTAAACAAACAAAAGTTTATTTTAAAAAAATACAATTATGTCATTGCTTGGTTGAGATGTATTTTAACGTTTCATTAATAATAAGTATTTCTGAAATAGTTAACCCTACATATTCAGGATCAAACTCAAAGCAACACATTAATGTTTAATGACTACACATTAAATATTGACACTTTACATAAGGATGACAATAGGTTGGGTCGGACACGGATAGTGCCTACCCGCAACCCGACTGCAAAAAAAAAAAAATGCTCGTTACCCGTCCGTTTACTCGTCGGATATCCACTTAAAAAATACCCGAGGATATTTTTAAAACCCGTGGATACCCAATACCCGCAAATATTTAAAAAAATATATATTTTATAAATTTTTTAATATAAAATTATAAAAAATATAAATTAAATTAAATTATAATTATAATTATAATTAAATTTGACATAATATACTATTGCTTCTAATTTTAATTAAATTTAACTTAATAAAATATAAATTAATTTTTATTTTTATTTTTTCGCGAGTAACAGGTACCCGCGGGTATGGATAGTATGATACCCGTACCCGACCCCGTTTATAAGCGGGTATTAAAATATTCGTTACCTGCTATCCGCGGGTAATAAATACCCGCGGATAATAACTATCCGTCGCGGATTTTATTCGCGGATATCCGCGGGCATGGATATTTTTGCCATTTCTAACTTTACATATTAATATGTGAACAATAATTTTTTATATTTTAAAACTTATTCTTGGTTATTAGATATTTTTTAAATTTACAACTCAACCTTCTCTCCACAATATAATTTTAAAAAAAAGTTATTCCATATTTCAAATTTGGTTCATCTTAAAGTGAATTAGATTAGGTTTACTAATATTTTTTGACTTAGTCTGTAAATCAAATTGACTCATTTTAATATGTATAAGTATTTGTTATAATATTTTTGCTAGATTTATCCAAATATCAAGATAAGAAATATATAAATATTTTATTTTTCATTTATTTTTTTAGTCATTGTGTAATATATTATTGTATTTGAATTTCTTATATTTTGTACATGTTAGAGAGTAAGTGGCATTTCCATGGATACTTAATCGACCACGTTAACATAACAACTCTAAACACCTCTTTTGGTAATTGGTAATTTATATGTAATGTTAAATTAAACATTGAATTCAACCACTCTTAACACATGTCTGACATTATATGTTTCTCTGTCTTGTTGACCTGACACCTTTGTTGACCATGGCAGGTCTCTGCATTGCAACTTGCAAGGATAGAAGAAGAGCGGGAGCCAAAGACAAAAGTTTAGTGAAAAACCCACAAATATTCATTCATTTCTTGCATTTATTCAATTCAGGATTTAGAATTACATTGTACTAATATATAGTAATAACAAGGGTTTAATATGTTTTGTTCCTCACGTTTCAATGAAATTTGGAATTAGTCCTTATTTAAAATTTGATATCAATTTAGTCTTTTATCTTTATAAATGTGTGAATTTAGTCTTTTTTATCTATTTGACATTTCAAATGCATTTTATGATAATATTTAAGTTAACATTGAAGCGAAAGTGTATTAAATAGTGTAAATAATTCAAATACTATCATGAAATACTCTTAAAACATTAGATAAATTGACCAAAATTTGATAAAAAAGACTAAATCCATACATTTTTAAAGATAAAAAACTAAATTAATATAAAATTTAAAACAAAATTAATTTTAAAATTCACTAAGAAGAAAAAAAAACATATTTAAACCTACTTGAATCATAAAATATCGTGCACATTTATATCATTTGTTGTGCTTAGTCAAGTAGGACCTATGAGCCTTCTCCAACATTTTCCATCAATCATGTTACCTGTCTTGTCCAACTTCGTACATACCTGTGATGTGAATGTAATGAGAGATTATCAATCCATCTCACTTCTTCCAACCCAAATGTTTCTCATTAATCACAAATCAATTTTGCAGCAAGTCATAACATGAAATAGACTACACAACACCCAATCAGAACAGAAAACACTTTTTTTTTTCGGTCACTACTCATCCGGAACAGTGAATGAAACTATATTTTATTCCGTGTTGCAATTTGTTTCTTACTCTATTCAATCTCAGAACATAAATAAAGCATACAAAACTCGTGCCGATATTAAATTATCCAATCAAGTTTTAAAAAAACAATCTGACACGTCTCTATTATCACAATTGGTCTCAATTTAAAATTTAAAATATTAAAAATATTTTTTTAAATGTCAGATAGGTACCAAAATATATAGTACGATTTTATTCTCATAGTTTAAAATCTACTTTTTTTTTTTCTTCAAACTTTTACCATCTGAACAATACATTATATATTTAATTAAAATTAAGTTAAATCCCCTTTTGTAACGTGCTCAGTCTGTGGTTGGTTTTCTCTTTTCCTAACTGTGTTTTTCTCCTCAGTTCTTTAGTATATGTTTATCAAATGATGTTATTGTCCATCACCACACACACAAATAATTAATTAATTGATTAACAAAAAATGCTAATGCAAAGACAAACATTTGTTATGACAAGAACATAAAATTGTTTAAGTTTTCCTTTTTTTTTTTAAACAATGTGTAAATCATTCCTCGTGATTTTGTTTATGCCCAATTATGATTTGAAGTTTGTATACTTAAAAATAACAACTGAGGTTTCTAAAATAAATTATATATTAAATATGAAAAAAAAAGATGCAAAATATATGGATGATTACTAGTCAATGTATAAAAGAATTTAGCATTAAATATAATTAAAATACATTTTTTTAGAAGTCATACTTTATAAACACAGTGGAAAAAAATATATTAGTAGAATTAAACGAATTGAAAATCATGAAACATGGTCAATAAAGGGCACTGAAATGGACGGTGGTGGTGTGTGTCAATGGGTCACATTGATGATGATGGTAGTTCTGTGGATGCAAAGGATACGTGGCACTCGCTCAAGTGATCAGGATATTCCACTATAGCATGGTTCATTGCATTGTTATTTTTCCATGGCATTGGTGTGGTCACTATGTAGACTTTTTTCTTTTTTACAAACTATACTGTGCAGCTTTTCCAATTTTTGATTTCTCACTACTTCACTTTGTTAAAGTGAATTTTCACCAAATTAAGAAATTAAAGCTATGGTCATTTCATTCAAAATAATACTAAATTGCGGTACTTTTTTTTTCATAAAATTATATTTATTAACTACCATAATTTATAAATCATAAAACATCAATCATAAATTAATAGCATAGACTGTCAGCTATATCATATCATATCATATCATTTTATTTTATATTTTATATTTGCTGGGTCAAAACATAATATACAAATGAAGTAAATTTTATTTTATAAAAGAAACTTATAAAATTAAACTAAACTTAAATTTCACAGTGATAATATGCTATTAGAGTTATCTTAATTAAAATTTAAATTTATTAAACTTTCCTCGATTTTCATATTCAAAGTAAAAGAATGTAATTTGGTGCACAAATAGATTTGTTATAAACATTTAAAGAATTCAAAATTTTCATTATTTGTGCAATTATTTGTTCAATTCTAGTTCTAATAAAACTTAACATTAATTTAAAATAATATTACATTTCAACACATCTATTAACCTTTTCTAAGGTTAACCTATGACATATACAATTTATTCAGACTACTACACTTCTAGTTCACAACTCATTACATAAAAAAAAAAAAAAACTAGTTATAATACTTTTAAAAAAAAAGAAAAAAAAAACTCTAAAAAAACATATTTATGATCAAAATTAGGATGGACTTACATTAGTTTAATTGTCTTGGTCTATTAAAAGAATATGAACTATAAAAAATAATAAGTGACTTTTATCACTTTAACAAGAGATCACGAGGATCAATTCAATGGTGAAGCAGAAAAATGTCTAAAAAAATGTCTTAATTTTTTTTGGTTCAAACCCTTATATTGTTTATGTTTTTTTCAAACATTTCAGTTGATCATCAAATTTTATGTCATCTCAATTGGGTTTTCATTTTTAAATTGTGTTATAATTTGGTTCTTTTCGTGGGTGTTGTACTCATATCGTCAATTAATGTGTGATGCGTTAGCTCATTGTTTTTTCAAATATTTTTAAAATAAAATTGTCACATGTCAAATTAAGGCCCCACCGCGTGATGACAATGATAATGTAACCTGACAAAGACAATGTCACATGTCATTGTTGATGTGAAAATTCTCAATTTGATTTATGTATTTGTTTTTTTATCTCAATTTAGTCATAATTTCTTTTTAATTTGGAGTAATTTCACCTCTCTCAAATTGAGATGAAATTTAACTTCTATATAAATGCTACAATGTCATTTTTATTTTAATTAATATTTTTAACCAAATTAAGTTTATTTAAATTTATATTTGCATTAACTTTATTTGATTTTTTTTAAATATTTATATATCAGTAATTTCTAAACAAATGTTATAGTTAGTTTAAAAATAATAGGTTTATAAATTCAAATATAAAATTTTAAAATATTTTATAACAATTTAAAATAAAGATATTTATTTAACAATTTATAACATTTTAAATTGTTATAAAATTGTTTTAAAATTGTTGTAAAAAGCTATTTTAAAATAAAATTATTTAACAAATTATAACATTTTAGATTGTAATAATTTTTTTTTAATTATACATTGAAGTTGTTATTTTTAAACCAATTCTAACATTTGTCTATAAATTATTGATATATAAATATTTGAAATAAAATTTAAATAATGTTCAATGTCAAATATAAATTTAAATAAACTTAATCTCGTTAAAAACATCATTTTAACATTTATATAAAAGTTAAATTTGATCTCAATTTGGTTAGGGATGAAATTGATTTAGTTTAAAAAAATTGAGAATAAATTGAGACAAAATAACGAATGGATAGACTAAATTGATATTTTTCAATTGATAATGAAACATGACACTATCTCTGTCATGGCACACTGTCTCTACCATGTGGTAGAATCCTAATTTGACACTTGACACGGGACAATATTTTTTTTTTAATTAAAAAAAATACGAGTTAACACGTGATACATCAGCTAATGTCGTGAGTATTGCACTAATGAACGAAAAGAACCATATTGAAACATTTTTTTCAAAAATTAATACTCAATTGATACAACTTAAAATATGAGGACCCAATTGAGATATTGAGATTTCTAAATAAAAACAGTGACAATCTATGGGTTGTAATTGATTTTTTTTAAAGAAAACCTAAAAAAAATCTATTAGTACTAATATACCTTTATTAAATTAAATATAAAATTATTCTTAAGAAAAAATATGCCTAACTTTTTTTAGACTAATTAATATACCTAATGAAATTAATTATAATTTCATTTTGAGAATAAAATTTAATTAAATTATTATCCATGTTTATTAATTTTTATTGGTATTAAAAATGATATTTTACGAGTTAAAATCTTTTTTCAGTGAATTATAATTTTGATAAAAAAACATCAGTTATTTTTATTATCTTATCATCAATTTTTATTTTGTTTTTGTCTTTTATTTTTCTGACTTCTTATCTACTGATTTCACTCATTGTCCCTCCTTGTTTACTTATATTCTAAAATTATTATTTTGAGGGTTTTAGCATATTTAATTTATTGAATATCATGCAGATAGTATGTACCAATTTTTTTGTCCTCATCTATGACTAATATGTTTTTATCTCTACTTGTGTTTTTATTATTTTTATTTTATTTGTTGAATTTGTATCATGATTAGAGATGATTTTTTTTTGTCTAATTTAGTCTTTCAGTACTTTTCGATTTATATATTTTAAGAGTTTTTTTTTTTTTTTTTTTTTT
>Ga0214542_1003467_pt1 | contig 32156 bp, 15 predicted proteins | sample CNSS1metaG_FD_160096 | JGI IMG/M metagenome (GOLD analysis project Ga0214542, IMG submission 160096) | Root nodule microbial communities from cowpea collected in UCLA plant growth center, Los Angeles, California, USA - CNSS1 | ecosystem: Host-associated > Plants > Roots > Nodule | place: USA...
AGAACTCACCAAAACAGATATCAAGCCCCTCCCATTGTTCCAACTTTTCAATTGTTCCCAAAAGCTTACAATTTCCCCTATATGAACCCGTGACCAATGACTACTTTAAAATCTTTTCAGGCTGACCATTATTTTGTCCTATTGCACCACACATGATAATGCATTTAAACTGAAACCAACAAACGTACCTAACTTATATTCAAGTTTCATAACAACACCACCAAAATTCATTTCTGCACCACTACGATAAAATTTATTATATTAAGCTTTTTTTCCAATTCCAATTTTTATTAACAGCCATACATGTTCCAGTATGTTTTGTTTGACGATCCATTGGGAGTACGTCAACTTAGAACCCAATCCAAATTTTCACTAACCACACCACCACAAGCCTTAGGTACAAATATATCAATACCCATGACTATAATATCGGTACACAACAGGATCATCGCAATTAATTATTTGATTAACATTAAGATTAAACAATTTTCGTTATTAATCAATGATTGCAGTTAAATATTTTGATCAAATTCCTACAAAGCTTTGGTTTATTAATTAATTTTTGGGATTAATTCTCTATTGATAAATTTTATATAACATCCATAATTTTTCGAAAATACACATTACTTTAATTAGTACACCTGAATTTATTATTTAAAATGTTACATTCATGTAATTTGGTGCCCACGTTAATATACGAACAAAAATTACTACATTAAAACCACGTCAACCATTTTAAGTAATGAAATATTTTTACGTATAATCTCAATCAATGTCTAAAACATTTTAACGATATTTAATATCAACTTGGACAACTTGGTCAGATATCAACGTTGACTACTAGGTCAAATATCATCATTCAACAAAATAACAATACAAAGTTAAACACGAGTTCACAAAATAGACATTGTCCTTGCAAAAGATTAAATTAAGCAACATACCTAGACCTTTACAACATGGATGATATTTTTCTTATCATTGTCTATTACAAACTTTATGCCATCACCAGCAGCTAAGGCATTGTCCTTGCAGAACGTCTTCCATCCACACGTCAGATAACATTCAAAATTGCTCCTTCCAGTCCAACGAATTGAACAAGGCCAATATATACCAGTTTCATTTGTTAGCAAATAGTTCTTGTGGCTTTTATCCAAAAACTGTCCAGCAAAATTGGAATTCAGATACTGCAAACAAAATTACTCTGTTACACACCAATTCCATAATAATAAAACTATGAGAAATATACAGCCATAAACATAAAGTATACCAAACATGAACTTCGAAGATCATAACGAGTTAAGTACTTCACCACTCCATCACTAATAGGTGACGCATTATCAGCAATAGGGCTAACACCAACATTATCAGGAATGCAACTACCATCAGGTTCATTAACAGCAACATGCTGTATATCATTTCCACTAACCGAATCCTTACAGTACACAATTTCTACTCCTTCAGTGGAGAAAATCTTATGGATAAATTGATTTTTCCCTACATAACTCAAATGTAAGAAAAAACATTTCTTGAACCCATAGTACTTCAGAAATTCTGCCAAACCAAACAATACAATAGTGCTTACATCTGTTGTATCCACAGACAGCTCAAACTTTTTCCTAAGAGGATCATAAAGTTCAACTTTACGATTAAGTTTTAGATCATCCTAAGAAAACATCTAAAATTCGTCTGGAAGAAGAATGTATGGTTGTTAACAAGCAATACAAATTAACCAACAATTAATATAGATAAACGTGCCCAAAATTAATCAAACTATATATGTAAGGATTACAAGATTTTACCGTCGATCGCAGCAACTTCACTCTAAAACATTGAAAAAATCTTGGGGAACCCAAAGGGTCATACGTCATCCCAGTCCTTGATTCCCCTACCACGGGATACTCAACTTCCTTCCAATATGAGTCGAAGACTCTTAACCGAAAGTACCTATCTCCACAAAACAGAGTGCACATGTAACACATAAATCGCAGATTATAGAACCCTAATATCTGAAAAACACCACGAAATTTCCTCTCCGCCACCAGATTTTCATCAAACTTAATGTTAAGCACATTTCCGACAGGATCACAAAAATAGTTTGTCCCTATTACTAATGATTTACCCCATTCCAAGAAGAAGCTTTCATCAAACACTAAAAAATCCTGGCAAAAACAGAAACGAAAAGGAATGCATTCAATAATTTTTGTTTTTAAGAAATTTCCTACTCTGAAACGAAATCACATTAAAAACGACTGCTTTCAAACCAAAAGACATTAAAAAGCAAAAAAAAAACATAAAACAGACAACTGCATTAACACTAACCTCAGAAGGATCCAAGAACATGACGGAATTCTGGTAAAAAATTTTGAAACTCAGACGTTTGGAAGCTGACATTTTCCCTTCTGCCAAACGAAACCCAAACCTATGGACTCTGAACGGTTTTCTTTAGTTCTGCTTTCCAGAAACCCAACAATAAACATAATAAAGCGTTTCTCTCCTCTTTTACTCCAACGTTTCCTTTCTTCCTTTAATCAAATCGAGACGCCACATATAACAAAACGCCACATATTTCGGAAACATAAATAATAAACATAATAACTTACCGCCAAAATCAGATTCTCCAAATTGAATCTTAAACACAATCATCATACTACTTCTGCTGTGAATAAAATATTATATTATAATAATATTTTGCCTTTTCAATTAAATTTATTACCTAAAAACCAATATCTATAATTAAAATTTCTATTAATCAAATAATCCCATATATACTTACGTAAAACATAAATAAATAAATGTTAAATCCAAAACCAAAAACACAAACAAAAAAACGAGCACGGGTCTCAACCTAGTTATACCTATATTTTAAGAAGAAGGTTAAAAAACATAAACAATCGATTTAGATGTTCATACACTTCTGCACTCTTCTATATACTCTACTGATATCTTCTTACATATGAAATAAAACATGTCTACAGAAGCATAAAAAACATTAATATTGAACACTAAGTACAAATAGAAAAATATAGAATTAGTTTATAACAGTTAATGAACATCATTTAAAACCTGGGTGAATTTGATGAGTTGGATAGTGTTGGAAAGCTTTCGAATGATCTACAATTAGTTGTGTTTATATAGCTTGTATTTAGTGGAAGATTTGGAAGTTCCTTGAGCTGAAAGCAATCACTGAGACCAATTGCAGTAAGGTGTTGCAAATTATGAAGGGTACTAGTGATGACAGGTAACAATCCACACAAAGATAGTTAGGTACATGATGAATGAATCTTTGAAGCTGCATAATTGCATAAATATGTTCAAGGAAAAGAGTATACCATATTTTGGTTCAATACATGAAGAACATCCTCATGAAACCAGAGTCTGCTACGTTTACCAGGCTCTTTGGGATATTCACAACGAACAAGTTCCTTAGCCATTTCCTGCAGCAACTCATGCATCCAAAGCTTGTTCACATTAACCACTATGAGAACCTTTTTACAATAAAGTTTAGTTTTTATCAGATTAATTCCTCTATCCTTGTTTCCCACTTTAAAATCTCCATATTTGAAAACCTCTGAAAGAAGTGCTTCTTGTAGTTGAACCATGCCAAGTCTTTGACTCGAAACTTCTCTAACATTTGCAATGAAAGCACTACCTTCATACTCATTAGCAATGTGGTTATAAACAGCTTTTGCAGCAGCAGTAGTTTTCCCTATTCCCCCAATGCCTTAGAGATGGCTTGTGAAACTCATTCGGGTATCACCCCCTCTAAAGCTCAAGAACACATCATACTTCCACTCGTACGACTCAGAACTCGAAGCCATTTTCCCAATTTTAGAACTTTTGTTCATTATCTGCACAAATCACAGCAGAGCTATATAATGTGTGTTTGTACGTTGGAGATCCCATGTTTTATTATGTTAGGAATACAAATATGACTCTAAGTCTTACATCGACTACAAATGAGAAAGTAGAGCCTATATAAAAATAAAGACTCATAAATTCATTGTCTTAAAGTTTTGGGTTGAGAGTGATGTAAATACCTTATGTAATTATGTGATGTGAGAGTCCAGATTCTTTACTAGTTGTTCTCTACTGAGCATTAAAAATATACTGTGTTGGTATTTTAAATATCTTTTTAATATATTTTAAAACGTCAAAATGAGTGATAATCCGTATATTATAAAGACACAGTAGAGGAACAACACAAAAAATCCAGCAGAGTTTTGCGCTCAATAGTACCACATGATTACAAACACTAATAAGACATGAATATTTGATAATAATAAAAAATAATATATATGATATCTTTATGATAGATAGAATTAAAATCAGATGACATATGATTTGTCTAACAATAACATCTAAATAGTTATGCATTAGATAATTGATTTTAAGGGCTACTTTCGAGAAAACATAAATACTGAATAATGAGGGAAAATGAACTTAATTATTCCATAACTAATATTAACTTGTACATCAGTTGGATTTTGGATATGATTAATAACTTTTACAAAGAAGCTTGTAATTAACAAATTAATTTTAATTTATAAAAATGTTACTTCATTTTATCTTTTTTTTTTATATACGTTTAGAAGTTTTTTTTTCTTTTACCTCATGATAATAGTAAAGCATAAGGAAATAAGTGTTACCAAAATTTAAGCAAGACCTTCTTCTCCACTCTAGCTGATTGGAAAATCTTGTAGTAAGATATAGTTTGTCCTCACTTAGTATATTGTTGGCTCTAATGGAAATAACTTGAGAAAACTCACTCTACTGTGTTTATATCTACATCCCAAAAAGTTATATTTTAGTGCAAGAAACTATTATTTCAAGTGGCTTATTTGATTTATTGGATATGAATTTAAAATTGTGATACTTAAAGGTTAAAAAAGGAGTAATCTTAAGTTAAAAAATGAAAACCAAGCTTTAAAATTGAAATTCAAGGAAAATAAAGTTAAACAAGGAGTAAATAACTATTACAAGAGAATAAAATGAATCAATCCATTAAATGAAAGGAAGAATAAAATGAGATTTAAAAAAATAGAGATTAGATTGTTCATATAGTCCTAAGAACAAAGGATATTTATTCTCTCTTTCTTTTACTTATTGTATTAGATTGTTATCATTGTCATGATACACGCATTATAGTGATACAACAATAAAATTTGAATTCAGTATGTAAATTACATGATTGAAGCGATATTAATATTAGTACATATAGTTCAAAGATTACAGAACTGTTAATAAATTAAATTAAATTTCAATAGTCATTTTGTTGGTCACTTTTTTTGTTAATTTACACGCTCATATCTTTACATTTCAATTTTGGTTTAATTATTCGTAAGGTACCCAGTTTGGGTTAAGAGTGTCAAATTAGTATCCCGCAAAAAAAAGGTGTCAATTTGGTATCCAAATAATTTTAAGTACATCAATCAGGTCCATTTTCATTGACACCGTTAAAGTCATTAACATTGACGAATGAAAAGAGTCAGTTTACACAAATATTTGACACATGGTATGACAATAATTTCTGACGTGGTATTTGGAATAAAAAATAGAAAATTTGTAAATGAATTAAAAAAATTTTAATTTTGAAAGTGCCCTTATTTGAAGAAAGGAGAAAAGCTGAGTGAGAAGTGAGAAGCTGATGAGTTCAGACGATTGGGGTTTCTGTAATTTCGAAGGGAAAATCAATAACTTGCCATTTCTTTTAGGCTTTCTGGCAGACGAACTGTAGAGTTCACCATTGAGAAAGGAAATGGTTCAACATTTTCCCAGCTGGTGGAGAGCAGAAAAATACAGCCACTATTCAGGTATAATTAACCCCGTAAGTTTTCCTTTGTAATTTGCCACTGGTTATTCATTTGGTGGGTTCATGTCTCTTAAAGGATCCATAAGAAGTAAGAACAGGTTCATTTTGAAGACTAAATCAAAATTGTAGTTTGAAATATGGAGCATGAATAATAGAAAATAACTATTAATAATTATGCAGTATAATTCCTGTTTTTAAGTGTTGGTGCTTTACACGTCAAAGATTTTTAGATTGTTGATCTAGTGGAAACAATACTCACACACTCCCATTCTCCAGGTGATGGATGGAGCCTATAATGGCGCAAAACTCAACTCTATCAACCAAGCTATTCTCTCAGATAATGGAGGTGATAAGAACAGTGGTTACAGTGTTCCCTTGGAAATAATGCCCTTTGGACAATTTGAGCCCCTTTACAAAACAACATTAAGGGTTTGGTATGTTCATAAAAAATCCATTACAATAACATAAAATAAAATAAAGTAAATACAAACTTTCAAACCCACTATACTGCATCCACACCCACTGTACTGCATCCAGTTTACACCAAATCAAAAAATTTTGTTCAACTTACAAACCAATATTACATTCACAAAACCCAGAAAACATATAACCCCTGTTAAAAACTTAATCCTTTTTTCAAACACCATAACTGATTTTTCAAGAGCATAGATTTTTCTCCTTTGTCTTCCTATGGTTGCATCTCTTTCATCTCCATTGTCTTCGTTGAACCACTTGAAATAATTGCATCCTTTAGATTCTTCATTGCCACCACTTTGCTGGTTATAGAAAATGAAACCCACAAATAGCAGATTGGAAAACGCACAACTCTCACTGCGAGACATTGAAAAATTGATTGAAAAGCACCTCTTAAGCTATGAACCACACACCACGAAATCACCTCTTCAGGTCTGAACCAGCAACCAAATGGAGAGGAAGAAGAAGATGATAAGGAACTATTAGAGAGTTAGGGCAAATTTACACTTCACCATTCATTAAATAACCCATGTACACTTAACAGTGTACAATTATTTTTTTGTACATATCTTCTTCTTTCAATGACACGTATCCGTTATGCAGTGCCACATCACCACATTTTTAACGACGTTTATGACAATCTAACGGGATGCTCCTGATTGATGCACTTAAAATTATTTGGATACCAAATTGACACATTTTTTCGCGGGGTACCAATTTGACACCCTTGATCCAAACATGGTACCTTACGAGTAATTAAACCTTCAATTTTCATTCACTTATGTTAATCATTGTATAGTCGTATATAATATCTAAAGAACTTTAGGATAAGATAGTGAAATGTCTATAAAATTTTTAATTCTTAAAGAATACGAAATTTTATTTATCATTAAAGTTGTTTTAGATTGATGAGTAAAATTAAGAAAATGAAAAAAGAGAGAAAGAAAGGGACATTACATGCAAAATACACATGAAACCAAACAGATTGTAAAAGTATACATTTGACATCAATGAGAACAATTAGATTATCACGCCTAACTATTTTTATGTTTATTAAATTATTTAACAACATAACATTTGAAGAATGAGTTCAAGATTTTCTCAAATAACAACAATCACACAACAACAAAAAATCATTAAAAACTCAACACTTTAAATAATATTGAAATGCGAAAAAAAAAATGAAAAAAAAAACACAGGACAAAAGAATAATGTTGATCAATATGCAAAACTTGAAATTGAGGATGTAATGGAAATTATTACACTACTAAAATTTAAATAGTTATTTTTTTCTTTAAATTGCTTTAAATATTTTTTTTTCACATATAATGACCATTCACTAAAATTTGGAAGGCCAAAAACGAGTGGGGCTGAACTGTTGGCCTACATTTCCCTTTCAACTAAAAATTAAAATAAAAAATAATTTAATTTTTTATATTATATTATGATAAAAATATATAATAATATTAGAAATTAATTATAAACACTTTTAAATTATGGTCTAATTATTAATTATAATAAATTCATTTAATATATAAATGTAATAATTATTTTTATTTATTTAATTAGAATAATTAATTAATTAAAATCTTTAAAAATATTTATATATAATATACTTATAAAATGTTTATAGTCAATATTACTTTTAATATTCATATACATAAACAATTTCAAAAATTTAAAAATTAAAAAAAATTCGCAGCCAGTTCGTCCATGTGTTAATAAAAATAGAAATTTATAAAATCTATGTAGAGTAGTTAATTTACAAAAAAACATAAACATTCAAGAACTAGTTTCTTTCATAAAAAAAAATAGGAGAGAGAGAAATAGATCTGCGGCTATGCTGCAGCGAGTGTTTTGATGATATTGGTTAAGAAATTAAAGAACTTTTATTGAAATAAATTAATTTTTAATACAATTTATGTTTTTTTTTTAATATTTAACAAGATATTGGTAAGATCCATCCTTTTAGTGGGCTTGTACATCACGAGGTGGTGGAAGCAGCTTTATAAAAATTGAATCATGAGTAATCATGAAAGTTGAGAATTCTTTTCGGAATTATTTTTAAAATAAAATAAAATATTTATTTTAAATGATTTAACTCAAATAGGAAATAATAAACTATGAAATTGAAAAATAAATAATTACATAAGTGTAATTGTTAAAAAAAAAAAGTTAAATGTGTCTTTTTTTTCTCGGTGAAAATTGGAATTAGTTTTTTTTTTTCGGAATTTTGAATTAATTTAGTCCATCATTTTTAAAATTGCGTGAATTTAGTTCTTTTAATCAAATTTTATTAAGTTTATTTGCACACTTTTTAACTAACAATAAAGTGAAAATGTGATGAAAATAATTTTAATTTTTAAAGTTAAGAGACCAAAACTATATTTAATCTAATCTTATTTTAGCAATTAAATGGTATGAAGACTAAAAGTAACCAATTTATTCATATGGGTGGTAAAGTGGATTGGGCCTAACGGGTCAATCCACTGGGATGGACTATGTTGAAATTTTTAACTCATCAGTCTGTTTTGGTTTGATTTGCCTAACTCGTCAAATTGACATACCAACTTACCCTTATTAGCTAACCCATATTTTTTCATTTTTTAAGTTAAATATAATTAAAAAAATTAAAATTTTATGTTATATTTTTGTAAACACGTATATATATATATAATACTATTATAATTTAAATTATTAATTATTCTGGTCAAGAAAAGTGCCAGATAATTCTTATTTCTCGACGGATACATTAATATTTACAAATTAAATTTCAATTGATAATTATAATAGAATAATTTATTACGTAGATATAATAATTATTTTAATTTATCTATTTTGTTATTCCTATTTTAATTGAAGAAAAACATTTAATGATTTATTTGATGCTATATATTAACATTTTATTTTCACTCACTCATTCTTTACTTTTTCATAAACACATGCTTCAACAGTGCATTTCATAGGAAAAACTACTTCACATATTTTAAACAATATATATATATATATATATATATATATATATATAAATCATCCTCTAACATAAAACCATATATAAACATTGTTCCACCTACACTCATTGAAATATTTTTAGAAAAATGAAACGTTGTTTTTCTTTTCATGTAACATTTCTCATGTCATCTGAGTGGAGGTTGTTGATTCTCCATATTCTCATGCGATGAGCTGTTTGCTCCACCTGCAATCATATTTTTCATAAATTACACAAAAAAGATAAAATTTGTATTTCGATACTTAAATACGTCTATTTTAAAAATAATAAAATAAAATATGTGATGCATGTATACCAAAAATATGTACAATCTTTTTTAATTTGATAAATATAACTGTTTATTTAATAAATACAAATTAAAATAATGTGTATTAAACATTCTTAAAATAAAAAAAAATTAAATTATTATCTAAAATAACGTAATAGTATTTTATAGATTAGATAGATTATGAATAAGTACGTAAAATGTATCCTAAAACATTAAATACCAAACTTTGGAAAATTATCTGGTTTTTGAAAAATTGCTAGTGGGTTACGAGTTCAGATTCTCTATTTTTTGTTTTGTCATCTGTTGAGTATTAAAAATACACTGTATTAATATTTTAAATATCTTTTAAATATATTTTAAAATGTTAAAATTAGTGGTAATCAGTGTATTATAAAAGTACAATGAAAAAACAACATAAAAAATATCCAACAAAGAATTCAAATTTATGGGTTACCTCCTTAGACCAGTTGGTCTTCCAAATAATCACAAAGAGGACTAATATCTGAAGAACTCTGCCACACATTGTGCCTCCCCAAAGACCCTAAGGAACAATATCATTTAGGTGTATAAAATTTAAGGAAATTAAAGAAACTATGACAAGAACATTATTCTTACCTTGACACCAAAATGTTGATTTAATCCGAGGAAAAATCCAATGGGTAGTCCTACAATGTAATAGCATGCTAGGTTTATGTAACCAATCATAACTTGCCATCCACTCCCAACGGCCACACCTTTGTGGAGATGTCAGAGAAGCATTGGAGTTAATTGCAATAATAGAAGAAGAATGACGAGAAAGGGACAAGATGTTACAGAATAAAGTTTTGATGGTGGAAAAGCAAAGAATCACCTAACATCACTTGTGAAACACTATTGAGAAGCATTGATACACCAAGAAGGTATGCTAAATCTGCAGCAGCTCCTATCATTTCCTCACTGTTGGTAAAGATTTTGGCAAACTCTTCTTTACTCAAGAAAGTAACAGTCATGAACAAAATTCCAAGGAGGAGAGACTGCAATATTGCCACACAGAAAGAGTATTTGGCTGCTCTTGGATGAGACATTCCTAGTGTGTTAGAGACCCGAATGCTTGAAGACCACACAACAAATCATCAATATAAGATCAATTCAAAGAATCACATGAAAAATATAAGGCTAAATATGTATGTAGTCGCTTAAATTTAATGTTAAATTGAAATTTATCAGGTTAAGAACTGAATTTTAAATTTAACAAAACTTCACAAAACTTGTCCGTAATGTGAGATATGCACGTACTTAAATATTATAGATTGGTATTATTTTCAGTCAACGCAAGACTTCCATTATATCTTTGTTTTAAACTTTGATTCAATCCGGCCTCAAACTTTAAAAATAATTGCATGAAACTTTTTTGACATTGTAAATTGCATTTAAGTTTACATTTATTTGAATTGTTTACATCATTTTAACACGATTCAGCTCAAATGATAGCCTAGAATATCATTTAACACAAACCTTAACATTGTTAGACTAAAAAGATTATATTCATTTATTTTTTGAGTTGGGAGACAAAAACAAATTCTAACTTCATATCCACACATTGAGAGATTAAAATCATATTTAACCCAAAAATATATAATCAACCTCTTACACCAGTAACATAGTATTACATCCATGTTTCTATCTTAAGGTTACTCACCTTGTGGCAGCCCTTATTGCAAGGACCAGCATTAAGTGCAAACCCAGAACATTGAAGCTGCAAAACCAGTAACAAAAAGGAGTTAAATTGAAATCAGAGAAAGATCAAAATCAAAGAAAAAGTGTGTATCATGACCAATTTAAACAGCAGAAAATCAGTTAAAGTTGATAGTTTTACCAAATTGAGTAGGAACCAACAGCAATCACAGGATTGTCCAGTTGCCCAGCAAGAAGAACAATGCATGTACCATACCATTGCTCCAAGCAACTCATCACAGAAGCTGCAAAACTAAACTTAGCAAATGCCCACAAATCCCTGAACGCCATCCAAGAAAATTCACTCCATTCTTTGCACCAAAAAATGGTATACACAAACAAAGCCAAAGCATAAACCCATGCAACAACATCAGTGACAATGGCTATCTCTGTTGTTCCCCCACCAAACACAGTTATGAAGATGTACAGCAGCACATTTTGCAAGAGCAAACCCACAAATTCAAAGCACATAATAACTTTAACTTTGCTCTGAGACTGAAGAAAAGCTTGCAAGGGAAAAGTTATGGAACAGGAAAACATGTAGGGAATTACTTGTACAGAATACCTTCCAGCAAGTTCTGCAATTTCTTTTTCTTGGCCAAGCAACCTTAAGATTGGTGTAGAATACACATAAATGGGTAAGAGGATTATGCAAGTGGAACTAAGTACAATCCATGATCTTTGAACATATATGCAAGTAGATTGAATTTGCCCAGCTCCAAAAGCTTGGCCACACAGTGTTGTTAATGCAGAAGACATACCCAACTGCAGTTTTGTCCATAAAAAATTATAAAAGATTAAAAAGATATCAACACCAATGATTAAGAATAGATTTTACTACTCATCAATGGTTTTGTAACTTCATTTTCCTGTGTTTGGGAATGTAAGAAGAGGAAAAAGAAGGTTTTGATGAAGAGAGGTGCTGACCAACAAGTAAACATAGATGGAACCAAGAACACCATGGTAAACAGAGAGAGAAGAGAGTTGAAGGTCTCCAAGATGACCAGCATAGACTGAATTTGAGAGCACTGTCAAAAACTGAAAGATTGCAGACAGTGCCATTGGAAATGCTATTCTCCATATCTTCACTGTCTCTGTCCAAAAGACAAATTTAACATCCTTCAACCCTTTCACTGCCAAGTAATCAGCTTCTGCACTGAACTTTTCGGGTACTAATGGTGTCTCCATTTCAAGAGTTCTTCCCTTAACACTCAGCTTCTGAGACAGAGTTTTGTTATGTAAGTTACTGATAACCTCACAGTTACACTGTATGAACCTAAAAATCTTTGTGACAGAAGTGGGGTTTGAAACATTGTGAGTCCACGTAGAAGTTGGATTCACATAATATTTGCATTTATCTTGTCTGGTTTTTTAGTACCTTGTCTGAAAATTTATCAAGTGAAATTGATTTTGTATCACATCATTTTCTAGTTTGGGATGATATACGGAGGGAAAGTCCCACCTAAAGATAAAATAATTTTATAATATATAAATGAGATGTAAATCTTATTTTATAAATTAATTTTATAAAATTGAGATAGATTTAAATTTTATTTTTAATAAAATTCAAGAATTTTTTATTACTGCAGACTACTTTTTTATTTTATTGACTTGAATAGGCTTCTCTCTAATAAAAATATATGTATATTTACTCCTCTCTAATAAAAATATGTATACTTACTCCTCTCTAACAATATCAGCACTATATAGCATTTTATCAAATATTAACACATTTTTCACGAGAACTTCTGAAAATCATAACACAAAAGTGGGGCATGAAAAGATAAGCCATGATAATGACAATGGAATTAATTGATCATAGCATGAGTAGTGGAGAATGTTGACGTCCATTAATGTCCACAAAATGTTTTATTAAAAGTAGAAGATTTTCACAATATATGATAAACAAAGAAATAAAGTGAGATGATTGACACTTTTGTTTCATTCATATTAAAGCTGTATTGAAACCTTTATTTACAATGGATTCGTTTATAATTAAATAGCATAATTTAGTAAATTATATTTATTAATTTCATTTTTTACAATAATTAAGAATTATCACTTGATAATTCTTTATTATATATATATATATACTATTAAAATAAATAACGTCAATATAAAATTATTATTATTATTATATTGTATTTTATAAATATTATCCATCATTAAGTAAAAAAAATATTGTCGGTCAATATATATTTAGAAACACTTAACTTTTGAAAAGAATATAAAATGCTATTAGACCCGTTTAGGACAAGCGTCGACATAAACTATCTAATTTTAAATTATGAGAATCTATCATGCAAAAGTACTATTATATCAAATGTTATTTTTTTTCTCACATAATCAATCACTAACCATTAATGTCGGAACTTTAGAAAATGTATGATTAGTAAGCTTTAAGAATCCTAATATATTATTTGAAATATATTTTCCTTTGAGTTGTTTTTAAAATTAAAATCGTGATAAAATACTGAATTTTAAAAGAAAAAATAGTTTAAATATATTAATTGATTTTAATAATACTATCTTAATATATTTAAGGTCGAAAAAGATTAAGGACAATCTAGTTACCTTTTCTTCTTTTAATTTTTGAGACATTTATTAAATATAAAATTATGATGAAATTTTGAGTTTCAAAATAATAATACTTTATATATAGTCTTTTTTTATCAGTTAAAATTTTGGATGCAAATTATTAATCCTGATGTTATTTTAGGAAACTTAAGGTTGATACATTTACATAATTTGTGAGAACTTGGAGAAAGGTTTCGAAGAGAACACTCATTTTGTCGGCCTTCAACCAGGAAAATAGAAAAATGATCCCAAAGATAAATATTTGTTCCTTTTATATTAGACCTAACCTACACTTAATGTTTGGCTTAATTACTATTTTGATCTTCTAATTTGTTAGTTTAGTTTATTTTGGTCACATTATTTTTTAGTTCAATTTAGTTTTTTAATTCTTTAAAATAGTTCAATTTGATTCTTGTCGTTAAGTGTTAAATTGACGTTAACATCGTCTCTGTATATATCATGTGTTATTTTGTGAAATTTTCATTTTTTTTTTAATTTTTTACTTAGAGGATGATGTCAATGACAATTTAAATATATTTTTCTTTCTTAAACCTCTCATGCACTTTTAAGAATAAAATTGTAACAAAATTTTCTAAGCTATAAAAACAATAATTGATTTTAATATTATTATTTGAATAAACTTTAAGTTTAAATAGTGTCCATTGAAGTAGTATCAATGAATTTTTCTCATAAACACATATAAAAGTTTACATTATTATTATTATTATGTAAAATTTGTAATAAAATACAAAGTTATATGTGTTTCATTTTCCACATGATTTTTGTGAAATTGGGTTGAAAATGTGCCATATTAATAATTGTCTTTCTCATATAACATTCTCTGAGTAGTGGTTGTCAATGTTCCATGTTCGCATGCGATGAGCTGTTTGCTCCACCTGTAGTCATAATAAAAACCATCAAGCATATATTCCATGGTAAAGAAAATAGATTAAACAATATATATGAATAATTGTATACATGAAATTTTTTTAAACAAATCAAACATTAATTAGCATGAAAAATGCAAATTTTTGAATTGGTTACAAAAAAAATAGTTGCTTAATTACTCAAAAAGTCTTAGTATATATATAGGTTACCTCTTTGGTCCAATTAGTCTTCCAAGTAATCAACAAGAGGACTAAAATCTGTAGAATATTGCCACACATTGTGCCTCCCCAGACACCCTAAAAATTCACTCATTGTAATATTGTAAATATTCAATGAAGACAAATTGCATTGTAAATATTCCACACACACATATATCTTAGACATTGAAGTGAAAGAAAGTGTCATAAAAAGAAAATTCTTACCTTGACCCCTAAATGTTGCTTAAAACCAAGGAAAATTCCAATTGGGAGTCCAACAATGTAATAACATGCCATGTTTATGTAAGCAACCATCACTTGCCATCCACTTCCAATGGCCACACCTATGTAAATATAAAAATGAAATGTTGTCATGTATATTAGAAAATGAGTTCACGTTGTGAACTAAATATTTTTGAATGATCTAAAAATAGCTTGATAATGCATGATATAATAAACTTAACAAGTTTTCATATAATGGATAGACTTTAATATCATATTATAAGATGAATTTAAGTATAAATCATCTTCACAAAACTAGGTCGTATATTATTTCCAATTATATATGTTACCTATGTGAACTTTTTAAAGTTAGCATTAATTAATAATTTGACTTTCATTTGACATTTGATTGTTTCATTTTTTTTATTCGATGAGTTTCTATTTTTTAAAAACGATTCAATTGAGTACCTAATTTTGTAACAAAAAAAGAAGATTTAAAATGTGATTCCTTTGTTAAGTTGGCATTAACTTCATCTAGAAATAGTGTCACATATGTATCAAAATTTGAGTTATTACCTACTTTAAAGGTACCATGTTTCAAAATCAAAGAGATTTTAAAAGAGAAAATATAATCTAAATTTTAATACACGTGATCACTTAAATTTTAACACATATAACACTTTCAAATAGTGTTAACGTCAATTTAATATAAAGAACCATATTAAATCTTTTTACAAAAATAAAAACTCAATTTACTCAAACACAAATATAAGAATAAAAAATGAATCAAAAGCCTAAATATAAAGATGAAATTACTTATTAAACATAGGAGTTGTTAGTCGGAGTAAATATTCACCTGAAATGACCTGCGATATGCTATTGAGAACCATTGTTATACCAAGGAGGTATGCTAAATCAATGACAGCTAGAATGATATCTTCATTGTTGGTAAAAATGGTGGCAAAATGTTCTTTTGTGAGGAAAATAACTGTCATGAAAAAAATTCCAAGGAGGAGAGATTGGAACATTGTCACGTAGAAAGAGTATTTGGCCGCTCTTGGATGTGCCATGCCAAGTGTGTTGGAGACACGAACACTTGCAGACAAAGAATCAGAAATCAAATCAGTGTAAGAATTAAAAGATTTGCATTGAATCATAATTATTAGTTTATGCATTATGCCATTTGAAACGTAAATTACTAAAATGGATCAAATTTAAAAGAATTTACAGTCTTCTGAGAAATTAAATTCAGAAAAATTTCATTTGACAAACCTGTCATGTTACAATTTGTAGGGACTCACCTTATGGCTGTGTTTATTCCTACGAGCAGTGTGGAGTGCCAACCCTGAACATTGAAGCTAAAAACACAAAAAGTTAGACAAAGAGTTCAATTCATCATCTATTTTTTTGGTTAAATATATTTTTGGTCTTTCAACTTTCAGTAAAATTTGAAGTTAGTCCTTCTTCAAAAATTTTTACCAATTTAGTCCTTCATCTTTAAAGATGTGTGAATTTAATCCTTCTAACTAAATTTGTTAAATTTATCTTATATTTTAAGCACATTTCATGATAATATTTGAATTGCTTACACCATCTGACACATTTTCCCTTCAATATTAACTCAAATATCGAATGAACCTCAAGTGAAAGTAGAATATCTTACCAAACAGAATAGGAAGAAACAGAAACGAGAGGATTCTCTAGAAGACCAACAAGGAGCATAATGCATGTAAGATACCATTGCTGTAAGCAAATCATGAAAGATGAAGAAAGGCATAACTTAGCAAATGCCCATAAATCCCTGAATGCCATCCAAGAAAATCCACTCCATTCATCCTTGTTCCATGCAATGGTATACACAACCAAAGCCACAGCATAGAGCCACCCTATGATGTCACTCACCATGGCTAAACCAGTTACACCCCAACCAAACACATGTATGAACAAGTAAAGCAAGCCATTTTGAATGAGCAGAACCACAAATGCTATCACCATGATCACTTTAACCTTGCTCTGGGCCTGAAGAAATGTCAGGGTGGGAAAAACTATAGCAAAGGAAAACATTTGGGGAATCAATTGTATAGAATATGTGCCCGTAAGATCAGCAATTTCTTCATCTTGCCCCAGCAACTTCAAAATTGGTGTGGCATATACATAAACAGGTAAGAGGATTGTGCAGGTGATGGTGAGTATAATCCATGACCTTTGCACATAAATGCAAGTAGAAACAATTTGCCCTGCTCCAAAAGCTTGGCCGCAAAGTGTTGCAAGTGCAGATGACATACCAAACTGCAATTTAGATAAGAGCAAGAAAAAGTCAGCAAAAAGAGTTATAAGATGGATTGATGATTGATCCGATCCGGACGTATTGTCCGCTTTGGAGTATTTAAGCTCCGTCACAGTTTTGTCCTTAAAAGACTCGAGCGATTGAACTTCGTCATGGTTTTGTCTTTAAAAAATGTCTCAGAAGATGGAGGGAGGTATGAGTATTTAAACTTTGCTTGACTTCAACTCCTAAATGATATAAAACTTATTGGGTGTACCAGAACAATAATGAAATTAGAAGAGAAGATGAAAGAGGTACTAGGTTCAACTCCATTCACTAACATTTATAAAATTGGTTTAAGAAAGGATGGAGAAGGACGCGATTCAATTCCCCAATAACAAAATACTTATAATCGAAGGTTAGTTCTTATTCCTTCTTTTGCATTAGTTTTACGATTATCGGTAAAAATAAAATAAAATGAGCAAAATATGAGTTTGGGCATGTGCTAACTAACCAGCAAGTAAAAATAGATGGAACTGACAACACCTTGGCTAACAGAGATGGAAGAGAGTTGAATGTCACCTAAATGACCAGCATAGATGGAAGTTGAGGAGTTTGTGAGGAACTGAAACAGATGGGTCAATGCCACTGGTAATGCTATCTTCCATATCTTCACTGTCTCTTTCCACACAACAAATTTAACATCCTTCAACCCTTTCACTGCAGAATAGTCAGATTCTGAAGTAAACTTCTGGGTCAGTAATGGTGTCTCCATTTGAGGAGTTCTTCTTCCTTCACACAGTTTCTCTGAGAATGGAATTTGTTATAAATATATCGGCATATGGTTGCATTATATTAATATTTTGTGTGAGGTTGAAAATATGGGCATGATTGAGATTTGAATTGTATTGGAGTAGTGAGACATCAAGCATCTCACAAGTAAAGTGTCACAGCTGGACCATGTTTCATAATTTTGTGGACAAAATTTGGACCAGCAGTAATTATGATGTCTAAACACTAATGTTTTGCTTTATCTGTCTTATTAACCTATCATAGTTTGGACATGAGGAAAAAAAATCTTAGAAAAGTGACAAAGAAAAATAGACGAATCTTACTATTTACTTTAATTTTTTTTTCCTTGAAGTGGGAAAATATCTAAAAGTTGAAAAACTCTAAAAATTATAATAATTATGGTGATATATGAAAGTTGCATACGGTGAAGGTTATATGTAAACTAATATAGCAATAATTTAAATTGATAAATAAGAAATCATTTTAAAAATAAACAAATTTGACTAATAATTAAGAGATTAACTAGTTTACATATTAATAAAAGGGATTTAATATCATATAAATATCGCATACCTTACAAATGCTAACATCTCGTTATCATCATCATTAAAAAGAAATACATATTTTTCATTACACATGTATCATCATTCATATATTAGATAATGTACTTCATTAAAAAGAAATACATTATTTAAGATATTATTAAAATCAATTGAAAACTGTAAAACGTAAATGACAGTTGCCAAACAAAATGTATAAAATTTTATGATTTATATTTTTAATTATTTAATCAAAAAATAATGTATTATTGGAAATAATATATTTCTACATATATACATGTCTACACATAAAAGTTGTTATTAAAATATTTCAAGCCATCAATCCTACCTTGCACGGTCCTTTGTCCAAACCTTATTGGATATTATAAATGGGCTGGTTCTTGCTGCACCCATCAGATTTCTTCTTGCACCCATTAAATATGTGAATTTCCATTTTTACTTTCCAAAACACACTAGACCAATTCCGGAAATATTTCTCCGAAAACATGCATCCAGATATCGAATTCCCACTACCCATCCCTATTTCTAATCAAAATTTTCAGAAGCTTATATTTCCGTTGTGGGATATAGGAAGAAATTTGGTGGGTGGACGAAGAAACAGACTTATAAATGTAAGCTCTGGATTTTTCTGGCCCATTCAGTTATTTTTATATTTGGTCTGTTAAGCGATCCAGCCTTGAATCAACTTTGACTTTTCGAATGATGAATACCATAAGGAGGGCTTCTCGTTGCACCCTCCAAACCTTCTCATGTACTCTCAATAATTACTCTTTTGACCCTAATCAATTTTTACCTATCAAAGTGGGTGAAAACAATGTAAATGAAATTTACTGCGACCACCAATGCTTTCTTTTTATTTCTGCAAAAATTGCACCCCCAAATATTTCCACACATTATGTTTCTTCTTTCCATTCTTCCACAATTTTTTGTGCTTTTTGAACTCTGGTCTCTCTGGTATGTGGTCCTTGCTTGTTTGTGCTTCAAGCTCGTAGTGGTCCCTATCTCTGGTTCAAGTTCCCAACAATTGTCCTTGTTTTGTTATTTTTTTTTTCTTTTTTTTGTGAAACGGATGTCGAAATCCGCTTCAGAAATTTGTGAAACGGATGTCGACATTCGTTTCATTCTTCTTTTTTCTTTTTTTTTGTTAAACAAATGTTGAAATCCGCTTCAGGAATTTGTGAAACGGATGTCGACATCCGTTTCACGATCCGTTTTGTTGTTTTTTTTGTTTTGTTTTGAAATGGATGTCGAAATCCGTTTCAAGAATTTTTGAAACGAATGTCGACATCTGTTTTGTTATTTTTTTTTTGTTTTTTGTGTACTATCACGGATGTCGACATTCATTTCTTTTGTTTTTTATTTGGTGTACCACGGATCTCAAAATCGGTTTCTTCTGTTGACATCGTACAGAAGTGTGATTCTGCAGGTAAGCATCAAAAAGCAAAAAAAAAAACGATCCGTTGTTCAATTTCTAGAATTAGATGTCGACATTCGTGGTATACTAAAACCAGATAGAACAGCCAGAATAGACAGAACACTCATGCGCGTTATTAACTGAAAATATCAATGATTAAGGTGAAAAATAATGGGTGCTTCGATGGTTGGAGGCAGGCTTTTGGACTTGCAGATCTGGAACACAATTAGAGAAAATTTACTGATTGATATTTACTTTTTATTGTGAGGATAAATATGGAATTAAAAAAAATTTTGGAGGTAGAGGAGAAATGGTTGGAGGTACAGGGAGAAGCCCCCTACCATAAGGCTATGAAATTGGGCTTAGTTTTTGGACTTACAACATGGTTTGTCATTCAATGAAATGTGATTTTTTGTTCATAATATAAAAAGGTTGACATTTTTCTAGTAACAATGTAATTGTCAATCAATTGCATTCATTTTTAATATTGAAAAGAAAAAAAAATACAACTTAAATATAATTTTACTGTTAAAAACAATAATTAGAAAACATAATGGAAATTAATGTTTTACTAAGAACATGTAGAGAATGACTGTATGACTGTTTTTCTAACTCTCAAAACAGTTTAAGTAGTGCATTGAATTATTTTGTCAGTAATTCAATTTTTAACTATTTCACTAAAACTCGCTTAGTTTATGATAAAAATAATTTGGTGTTTCCTATAATTTACTTTTTTTTCATCTAAAGTTAAATAAGTATGTAATTTATAAACTTATTCTTATTCCAAACTTTCATAATTTTTTGATTTATTTTATTTATTAATTAACTTATTTATTTTATTTAATGTATATTAAAAATAACACTATTTTTTTCTTTTATAATCTTGTATTAGATAAGATAAAAAAACACACTTCAAACTCTTTAATATAATGTAGTTAAAGCAAAAGTTGATCCTATAATAACAAATAAGAAACATGTTTTAGAAATATCTTTTTATTCGATTTTCTCATAATTTCTTAACCACACAAAGAATAACCATATTGAGTTTGATTAGTGCAATCCTTTTTAATATCATGTAGACCCATAAGATATTCTATATATTGAAGTATAATGTAAAATAGAAGGATTCGAAAAGGAATAAACAAGAAAATAATCGAAAAGGTGCAAAACCTTTTTCCTATACTTTTTATGATGCGATGATGCTTATTAAATTCTAAAGTATATTATATATGAAATAATATATCACTAGACCATAGTCCAAGGCATACCAATGGATTGCAAACAACAATATAAAGAAATTCTCCAAAGTCTATATCTTACCATGCATAAAAAGTGAATATATTCTACTTGTGATTTAAGAACCAACATAAAAAATAAATAAAAAAATGATCAAGTTGCACAAATTGAGAATCCTTAAAAAGATAATGGTCACTATTGCACTTATTATTAAAAGATAGTGTTTTTTACGAGTATCACTTAATATAATTAAAGGAGAGATAAATGATATTTTTTCTTGCTTAAATTAAATAGATGGTATTTTCACGTTGGGTAAATGATTATGTGGTGAAGAATCCCTTTGATGCTCATTATATATAAATTTTCATTTAATTAACAATATTACTAGTAAAATTAATTTCTAGTCCAACAACTTGAAAGATTCTTTTAGAAGGCCAAAACATTGATGACATAATTTTGTAGTGGTTTGTATATTATTGTTATTAGATAATATTTTGAATTAAGTGTTAGAAACATTTAATATAATTAAAAAAAAATCCTATAGTTACTGATGTTTTTATGGATTATTATTTTTAGAGGTTAATGTTTTCATGGGTTAACAGTTTTAATTTTATTACAAATTACTCATTTATTTAATTGTATTTAATATAATTTACTTTCATTTTACTATTTTTGACCTTTAAATACTATATATATTTATATTGAAAGGACACGCTAAAATAGTTTATATAAAAGTATTTTCAGTCTTATATTTTATATTGCCTTTTTAAAATATGGGTTAAATATGTTTTTAGTCCCTTAACTTTTAGTGAATTTTGGAATTAGTCCATTTTGAAACTTTGAACCAATTTAGTCCTTCATCTTCTGAAATACGTGGATTTAGTCCTTTTAATCAAATTTTGTTAAGTTTATTTGACATTTCAAGCGTATTTCACAATAATATTTGACTTAAAATTAGAGCAAAAATGTGTCAAACAGTATAAACAACTCAAATACAATCTTAAAATGCGTAGGAAACATCAAATAAACCTAACAAAATTTGATTAAAAGGACTAAATCCACGTATTCCGAAAGATGAAGGACTAAATTGGTCCAAAGTTTCAAAATGGACTAATTCCAAAATTCACTGAAAGTTAAGAGACCAAAAACATATTTAACCCTTAAAATATTGGTGTTCCTCAGATTTAAAAATTATTTTTGCTGCATCCGATTGGATTAATGTATCTTGAAAGATAAATTGATAATATTTTATCTTAAGATGTACAGTTTTAAATTTTATCTCATATTTTTTTTATAAGAATTGTTTAATTTTATCAATTTTCATTTTTAACTTATTAATATTATTATTTATTTTTTTATTATTTTTCTGTCATAAATCATTGAAATCATGTTTTAAGATTGAAATGTTTAAAAAGTGTATATAAATAATTCAAATCACTAATTTATTATTTTGATTACTTTTAGTATCTTATCTATAGAATCAATTTGGACCATTAAAATGATGTTTTCTTGAATATTTTTACTCACACAACAAAACTTTGTTTTTCGTTGGTTTAGCTTTTTCTTAGAAGTTTGACACAATTTTGCGTAAGTGTCCATAGTGTGGGAGAAAATAAATTATCCATTTTAGATTTAAACTATATAAAACATATTTTACGACATTTTAAATGTATACTTGTTTACCAAACACTTGAAAGTATAAGAAAAAAATCATTTTATAGTGCGACAATTCTGACTTTTCATCTATTTACATCAACATTTGTATTGTCAAAATTTATAATGTACAGATAGAAATTAACTTTTGATATATAATGTAAAGATAGGAATTAAATTTTTGTCATAATGAGTGAAATAAGAATAGGGAAATTGTTGGACTAATTTAGTATTTATTGTGATAAAAAAAAAGAAAAAAACAATATTTATAATGTAAAAATATAATACCACTGATTTTAAAAACACATAATAAACCAGCTTTCTTCGTAATTAAAGATCTTAATATATTAGAAACTAAGTGAATTGAAATTTAATTCATTCTTATAAAACTTGGTTGTGAGAGTATAGCTTGTCTCCATTCATAATTTAACGTTTTCTTTAATTATTGTAACTTTTTTTTTCATTTTTTACTTTTATATTATCTATATTTTCAGTACTAAAAATAGTATAACAATTTTGTTATTTGAAATTAATTAATTATTTAATTACATCAGTTTTCTAATTTAATCATCAAATATTTAAACTAATTGTTTTTAAAAGAATATTAAAATACTTATTTATATATTACTCCCTATATTTAAATTTATTACTAAATCAGTAACATTAATTAAATTAATAAATTGAATAAGTTAGACATTTAATAATAACTAACATTGAGAATACATGAAATAATTTTACTTTCAAAAACTATTAAAAAATAATATTTTCCTGATCTTTCAAAAATATTTCAATTAACTTGAGAGTATAATATAAATGTCAAGATCTGATTAGTTAATTTCTTACTGATAAATGATCACTATATCATTTATATATATAAAAAAAAACAAACTTATAATAAACAAATTCTCCAAAAGTAACTACTATATTAATAAAATCTTGATTACACATGTTTATTCCGAATCATTTGTTATATTATTCTTAAAAAATCATTTACACACAAAAAACGTGAATCGTCGTCAACCAATACAAAACATGATTCGAAGTTTTCTTTCAAATGCCATAAACATATATTTGTTGCATAACAAGGAACATGTGTTCACACAAGAGTTTTTTTTTTTCAAAAACTCATACGAAAAAAAAAAGACTTTTAGATGTATCTTTAACTTTCAAATTACAATATTTTTCAAAATAACTTTTTAATCTAAAAGTTAAAAAAACTTTTGAATTACATAATTCGAAAGTCATATTTTTCTCAACCTTCTCAAACTTTTAGATGTATATTTAACTTTCAAATTACAACATTTAGAAGTTATTTTTATGGTTAAACAATTAAAAAAAATTTTGGATTATATAATTCAAAAGTCTTTCTTTAAATGAAAAAATGATTTTTAGATTATATAATTTGAAAAAAAAAGTAAAAAAAATTAACTTGTAGATTGCATAATAATAATAAAAAAAGACTTTCTTTATTTATTTATGGAATGCATAGCAAAACATAAAGTGATAAGATGAATTTGACATAAATTTATAGGGATAAGTTTGTAGTCCAACAAAGTATTCCTTAGTGGGATTGAACTTTATGTTGATATTAACCATTAAAACCTTATTATATACAAAAAGAAAAAAACATTTATCTAAGTCGACAACAATGACTAATGGATACACAACATAACATTTTGTTTGACACAGATTTATTTATTTATTAAATTAATTAGGAAGATGGTAGCTTGTGAAATGAGACTAGAAATGTGAAGCGTGGCCTTTACACCATGCATAAGGCCAAACACAAATCTTCTGAAAATCCCACTAACTTTTCTCTTCTTCACAAAGTCAAATGAAATTAACAAAACCCACAACCTTTTACAACCACACTCCTTTCCAATTTTTCCAAACTTTTTTCTTCAAACAGAAATTTTCTTTCCTCACAAGTTTTCTCCCTTTTCTCTTACCTACACAATTACAACACTCTTCTAACAAACAACCTTTTCCTTTTTACTTCTCTTACTTTCGCACACTTGTATAACATTTTCTCAAAATACCTTTCTCTAAGAACCACTTCAATTACAAACCACAAAGGTTAGGGATAACCATCACCTTCAACTCTATCCTCGATATGGAATCTTCAAATTTGTTCGTAAGATTATGAAAAAAAAATGACAACTCTATTTATTATTAAGAATAAATAGAATTTACCATTGACTTAGACGTGTAGATACCCACCTACCCATGGTTTATTGTATCAGACTTGACGAAGACATACTAATCTTGAAGATAAAGTATATCCCAACAAACAATCAAAGAATAATACCATACATTATCGGACAAATCAATTACATACAAGATATACATACATACATACATATATATATATATATATATATATATATATATATATATATATATAAACCTTGTACAAATTATTGTTTCAAAAGTTAAAATTCACAAAAAAAAAAAACTAGAATGTTAATAAATTTCAACTTTTAAACTCATAATATTATGAAATTAACTAAAAGGAATAACTATTTACACCCTTTAAGTTTAGTTCTTCAAAGGTTCTTAATCATATAATAAAGAATAAAATTAGTCTAGTTTATATTTTTTAAATAAGTTGCTTAAAATATTGTTTAACTGAAAAATTGAACTTATACTTTTAAGTTGGCTTAAATATGTTTTTGGTCTCTAAAGTTTAAGTGAAATTTAGAATTAGTCTATCTTCGAAACTTTTGACCAATTTAGTACTTTATCTTTAGAAATGCATGAATTTAGTTTTTTTAACCAAATTTTGTTAAGTTTATCTGACATTCCAAGCACATATCATGATACTATTTGAATTATTTACACTGATTGACACATCTTCGCTTCAATTTTAACTCAACTCAAATATTATGTTGATCATAGCAAAGAAAGAAGGCAAAGAAAAATACAAAGACACAAGGAAAGAGGTAAGCTAGTGGAATGTACATGATAGTGGTCTTATATAAAATAATCAAATAATAATCAAGTCATTTTAACACAAGTAACATGTACTATCTAAGCGTAATTTACACTATAACTCAATTATTTGGATACATGTAATGTAATCGGACTCAATGTAAACTTATATTTGTGATGACCTCTACTACTTTGCAGAGCCATTGCCATAACTTTCACTTTACCACTCACAAGATTAATCCATAATTATATATAAGACCACTATCATGCCTTAAACTAGGACATCGTTCTACTCTCACCTCATGAACCATTTTACTCTATATAAGTTTGAATGATCATTAGAGTGTTAGGATGTAACCTTACTTTAATCCATAGATCAATACATACACTATATTACAACCAAATGAATTTCTCTATGAAATTCTCTTATCTTCCACATGTTATCTTAGAATAAATCACATATTATACAAAAACATATCAAGTCAAGTCTTAGTATACTAGCATCAATCATACATAACTCATCAATCATATTCTCGTATAAGCTTAATTCATCAATTCAATTACAATATTTTCATTATGTACATCAACATTGTGAAAAGAATTATTCCAACCACAAACCTCTAATCAAGGATTCCACTTATCAAAATTAAGATTCATGTATCGAGGACCAGATATCAAAATTTCAGCTCAATAAGCGTGAATCCTAATTTTCCCAAGATGACACAAACCAGAAAAATAGGGTGACACCCAACGCTAGAGAAGTGGCATTCAGTGCTACGACCCCTGGAACCAACTGATTTAGGTGCGTCAAACGATCCAAAATTGGCGCCCATCGACCCCAAGTTAGTGGCAATGGTCATAATGGCGCCCGACAGCGTTGCAACGATGCCCAGTGGTGTGTCAGAAACTAGAATTTGGGAAAAATTGAACCTGAGCAATTGACTTATTGGGTACCTTTCCTTTAGTGTTTTTGATTCCAAATAATTTGGAGAGTTCAAGAGGATACCCAATGTGTAAAAATGCAGATTTAAGTTTTTCTCCAAATCAAAACCAAGAACAAATCAAATCACAAGCAACTTAACATAAATTTTATCAAATTCAACATGCAACATCACATTCACTGCCAAGATGATAAGTTCAAACTAAAATTCAACAGGAAATCTAGCTTCCCTTACTTCGAGTGTAGCACAATGTTGAAACAAAGAAAATCCCAAAATGTTTTGAGCACCAAAACCCCAATTCAACCTAAAGAAACCAAAACAAAGGAACATATAGATGGATGAGGCTCTAGTCATGATAAAGTAGAATCAAATCCCCCAGAACCACATGCATTCGAGAAAGATTGCATGCAACAACCCCTAAACTGAAAAAGAAGGAAGAGGTTGGATTTTCAACTTACATGGATGAAGATATTGTTCAATTGGTTTTCAAAGGACTCTGCTACGATCTCAATGCTAGCCTCTGATTTACAAGCATATGAAAATCAAATGATAAAGGTGAAAGGACAAGATTGAGTGGAAGGGGAGAGTGAACTGGTGTTGGAAAAAAAAAAGAGATTTTGTAATTTTAAATGTTGAGGCAGTTGGGTTTGCTTTCAAAAAGAAATGGGTTTTACGATTAACTTGGGATTATAGCTTAGGAACTTTTTAGTTTGTAATTTTGTGTTTGGGCTTTATCGGATTTTTAGTCGTGTTGGGTTGTTTGTGTTTAGGTCCATAGTATATAAGCCTTTGTGAGACACATTTGTAGAGAGATTTGAGTAAATGAAAAACTGAGTTTTTCTCCCAAGTCTCAAGGTTCTTCTTCGAACCACTGATCTTTATCTTTGAATATCCAATTCAAAGTGACGAATCTTCCTCGCTTATCTTGGAATCTCCTATAAGCGGCGTGACTTTCCCTCATTTCGCAAATCCTCAAATCGATGTCTTTCATTTTACCCATCTCGTTATAGGGTTCAAACCAGTTTATGTCTAAGACCCAGATTCATCCCTAAATCCGAAACAATCCTTTATCACATACGAAATAAATGAAGAAAAAAATATAATAGTAGTTTTCACATCTAATTCAAAATTTTGATTACATGTAATTTAGCTTGTAAAATGATTATTAATATTAGCAAAAGTTTAGGTGCAAATAAAAACTTTAATCATTATGACACTAAAAAATTTACGAGATCAAGTACATGACCTCTCGTATTAAGAGATGACTTAGATAAAATAGTGGATATAGGAATGACCAATATATCTCTAGTCATGAAATAAAGAACATGATAATAAGTTGTTTTCATCCTTTATCAAGTCTAAAAAAATCAAATTTTGGAGGTGTAATAAGTAATTTGGTTTTTATAATTAAGCAATTGATTCATTTTGATTTTGATTTTTTTTTTTACTCTATTGGGTTCCAATTTTTTTTTAAAGACTAAAAACTATAGAGTTGTCTAATAATTAGATGAATCTTAATAGTCTTAGTACATATAAGACAATTCAAGAGCAGACACTTCTATAGAAAAAATGTCGGAGATTTCACATGAACCAGAGATCAGGGATTTCACAGTGTATATGTAAGTACAAATCTCACCTTATAAACCGACTTTGTAAGATTGAATTAGGTTTAAAATTTACTTCTTAAGATGGTATCAAAGTCATTTGAAGTCTATTCTAGAGATATTTATCATTTGTTGAGTCTATTGTGTCATCCTTTATCGGGACCAATATCAAAATATCCATTAATGTATAATTAATTGTTCGATATGTATTTATCTTAGTGTGAGGGAAGTGTTGGAAATTCCACATTAACTATATATAAGGTGATTTTATAATACATAAGTGTGTAATACATAAGTGTGTGTAGACCAAGAGAAAATAAAGTAGCATTTTTATTATAAAAGTGACAAATTGACCTAGTTATTTCATTGTTTGAAAAAATGTAAAAGTAAAAGATTGAGTCCTAATATAAACCAACACCTGACATTGGAATTCGTTCATATATCAAAATTTGATATATTTTAGTCCTAAACTTAAAAAATAAATAAATATAATCGTTTTAATCCAATAACTTTAATTTTGTTAGTTGGTTAACTTAATGCAATTGAATTAAAAAAATTATATATATTTATTTTAAAGTTTAAAAACTAAAATATATAAGTTCGAGATAAAGACGATTTTTAATTTTGCATCCAAATTTAGATACTAAAAATATATTTAGCAAAAAAATAACTCATTCTTTTTAAATTTTGAAGAAATAATTAATAAATGTTTAATGTCTTAATATTTTTAATTTCTTTATATTTAATACAAAACAATTAATTATCACATCATACTTTATAAAAAATTATTAATAAACTTATTAAATATGCATCACGAATCTTTAGGCATGCCCTTATGTAATAGTTCTTTAATGACATTTCATTTATTAAGAAAACAAAAGTACACATATACAAGTATTAAAATTATGACAATATATACAAATAGAAATTCAGATATTTTTCTAAATTATGAATATCATATACGATGATTAATTTTATTCAAACCATGCACCATTTTTCAGCTCCGATTCATAAACCACCATGTATAGTTCCTAGTTACTTCCTATAAATTAATTATTTATTGTATGGAATAACATAATTTCATCCATCTCTATGAAACATGTAATTAATTTTGAATTATAGATTAAAAATTTAGTTACATCTATGCTATTCCAAGTAGAACTTGTACAATTTTTTTTTTTAGTTGAAGAGTTTTTTAGGACTCAACATCTTCTGACTCCACACTCAGTTGACCTTTTGCATGCTTTGCAAGTGTTCACACCCTTCTTCCACTAAATTCAATTCCTACCGAGTGCTACTTTCCAGAAACATTAAAAAACAATTCAACAACTTGTTAAGAATCCCAAGAAATTTTTATCTAACCAACGAAAATAAAAATACTAAATTAAAAAAATGTATTTAATGTGTACTTGTTTGAACACATCCGATAAAAATAAGATAAGATAAGAAAAAAAAAAGTATCTCTAATAGTATTTATTTCAAAAATTTTATTTAGTCTTACAATTATTTAAAAATAATTAATTTTTGAACAAAACAATAACTTCATTATTCCAAACCCACATTTAATTTAATTTAATTATTGAACGGGAAGCAGATATTTGACACAGGTCATGTTGAAGCATTTGAAAAGCTCAAGTTGGACATAGGTAATGTACCACATATTTCTCTTTTTCTATTTTGTACTATAATACAATATAATAATAGAAAGAAAGAGTGAAGCTATGATTAGCTAGTCGTGAAACACGAGCAGTTGATGTTGCTGACTTCGCCGAATCACAATCACACGCCGTCGAAATGTTTCAAGAGGAGCGTGTGTTGCGTGTGGTGCCGCCAACGCGTGAGTGCAGTGTTAATGCAAGAGCGCGTTGGATATGTCAGTGTCGGCGCCTTGAAGAGTGAAAACCGATAAACCCCGGTTGCCACCAAATATGTGGCCCACAATGTGAAATGACTGAGTTGTCCTTCAAACTCGGTATGAGCTGTTCTCTATTAAGATAACGCCATGACACACGAACTGCGAACCTAACTCACAGATCTTTTGGATAAAATAATGTTTCTCAACTAAAATTATTTTCAATATAAATTTAGGGTTTTTTTGAAAACAGATTCTGATTCTCTGTTGTACCACTAAATCTAAGTTCCTTTCAATATTTATTTAGAGATATATTCCTTTTTTTTACTGTTACATTAACTAGGAAAATTGTTTACAGTTTTAACAAATAAAAATAAAAAGTAAGTTATTATTAAATATTGTAATTAAAGGGTTATAAAAAAATTTAAAAAAATTACAAATATATTGTAATGGAATATGAAGCTAGTTTCATGCTGATTTCTAATTATAACATATAAAATAATATAATTTATTTGAAACTCCTATTCAATGTTGTAGAAATATTTGGATCAATCATTTCTTTTTTTAGAAAATGACTTTTAAATTGAAAATTATTTTTATATAAATTATATATCAAATGTTTATATTAATAAAAAATGATTTGAAATCTAGTTTATATATATTTTAACCACTTTAGAAATTAGATTAATATAATGTAATGTCACTTTTGCACAATCTCTGTGCCACTTGTGTTCATATCTTTTGTCTATCATTCATTGAATTTAATCATTCTAGACAAAACAGTGCAGTATTTGGTATGTAAACTATTTGTTAAAAAAAATTGGACTGATAACATATATTATCACTATACATGAAACATATAAAACAACAATAAATTATTTTCATCAAGATAAATTACTGTTCAAATTTATACCTATCAATTAATTTCTGCTAACTCAGGTATCATACTAAGAGTTCTTAATTTGTATCTTTAGTTGTTTAATAATTAAAAAAATAAAATAAAAAACAACATTACAGATAAGAAATGTTTTGCCAAGGACAAAAAATACTATAATGTTATACAAATAGATACGTTTCTTTATAAATAAGCTCATGATACTTTTACAACCAATACACAACAAAAAAAAAATACAAGAGTAATACTATTTTAGTTATTTTTCAATTTTTAAACACTTATAAAAAAAATATTTTAGACACTCCAAATTGATAAAACTGGAACCATTAAAAAGAATGAAAGAAGTGGTAGAATACAAAAACAGTATACAGATTCAAATTTTATACGACCATTAATAGATTGAATCAATCAGCAAAACAAGTCATATACAACACTATATTTAGAAAACACTTAAATCATATTTCTTTAATACAGCAGCAAATTGACACTACACTTAAGTAATTTGTTTAAGATTAAGAAAAATGTTTTTTTTACTACAAATATTAAATACTTCAACTAATGTTCCTGTACAAGTTTTTATATATGTAGTGCATTTGATACTATTTCCAAACATTTGTTAAGATATTTAATACTTCATCCATACAACTTGAGAGACTTGCAAGTCTTCCAATTTTATTATTAAACTTTTTTATTAATAAGTAAATATGTTTTTCTTAAACATATATTAGTTATCCTTCGATATTTGTGTGCATATAATATATATATATATATATATATATATATATATATATATATATATATATATATATATATATATATATATATATTTATTTTTTTTTGTTTTTTTTTTTTTA
>Ga0214542_1003469_pt1 | contig 32153 bp, 19 predicted proteins | sample CNSS1metaG_FD_160096 | JGI IMG/M metagenome (GOLD analysis project Ga0214542, IMG submission 160096) | Root nodule microbial communities from cowpea collected in UCLA plant growth center, Los Angeles, California, USA - CNSS1 | ecosystem: Host-associated > Plants > Roots > Nodule | place: USA...
AATATATGGACCAAATTGAGATTCAAACAATGACTTGACACGTGTCACCTTACTGACTTGACACGTGGCACAATATTGATGTGACACGTGACATGAATAATTTTCAAAAAAAAAATTAAAAAATTAAAAAAAAATTAAAAAAATAAAAAATTCAATATAAAAAATTCAAAAAAATGAGGAGCTGACACGTGGCATGTCCTTAACACCGTTAACATCATATTAACGAAATGGGCCTAATTGTTACACATTTTCAAAAATATGGATCTAATTGAGATTAAAAAAAATCTTAGGACCTATTTGAGATTTTTCAACAAAAATATGGACTAAAAGAGTATTTTAACCAAAATAATAATATGTGAAAATTCTTACAACACAGACAAAACTCCCAAACTTCCTAATTACATTCTCAAAGTAACAATTTAACCTAAATTTCACCGTATTTCACTACAAGAAAAGAAAAAAAAGTCAAATAATCTTAAAATGTTTTAAGTAAGAAACATCCTTAGTATACAATAAATTTATTAAATAACCACACACCTATTCTAAGACATACCCTAATGATATGGACTTAAAAAATATATTCATCAATCCAATAGTTACCATCCAAGCAAATATAATTACACTTATATTAGTTTATAATAGATTAAGTAAAATATGCTTAGGATGTAAAAATAAAAAATATCAGTGCAATGATACAGGAGGAAAAGTCAAAGAGGACATGTACTGTATTATTCATTTATTAATGGTACATTATGGATGTTACCCATCCTAATTTATAAAACTGCATCAATATAAAGAGAGACAGGATCACAACATGATTGTGAAAAGCAAGACCCAAGATGAAAGATGGACTAAGAATATTTGTACAGGTTGGAATAATTTTTTCTTTACATAACAACACAAAAGAGATTTTTTATGACTTTCATAAATTCCATATTTTATATGCATACATTAATTTTTCTTTTCATCACTGTGTTTAAGCATATTAGTCTTTCTTATCAAACTTTAAGTCAAGTAATTATGTTATTGATTTAGAATGAAATTATTTTGTGATTATTAACTTCACATTATGCTTACATCCTTAGCAATATGAAATGGAGACAGAAGAGTTCTATGTACTGTGTCTGTTGTACTCAGCATATGAATAAGATATCACATGCTGTTGGTCTTAGACTTGGGTGACAATAGTTTATGACCTGTTAGTGTCAAGAATTTGGATCGAAGAAGATAGATACATGCATTGTTTTCTTTTGTCCAACCATTTTTTTTTTCAACCAATATTTTAGTATCAAAGAGTAATTTTTGTTACTAATCCTAAATCAAAAAGTAATTTTTTTTGTGATATTATGACTGCAATTATATTGATTTCAATAAATTCACATATATCAAATACTCAATTAGATAATATACGAATAAAAATATATAATATAAACTTTTGAATTTCATTTGTATTTTAGTTTAATCAGTAATTTTGTTTTTATATATATTTAGACTTTTAATTTAATATTGTGGTCTTTATATTTATTTTTATTCGATGAAGTCTATCTTTCGTAAAAGAAATTAATATGAATTTTTTTTTTGTTAGATTAATGTTAACATCCTTTAAAAAAGTATAATTTGTCAAAATCCATAATTTTGTCACATGGTACTTTTAAATGGAAAATGTCATAAATTTTAGACTTAGATTTATATGTGTAACACTCTTAAAGTTAACGTCAATTTAATTTAAATATCAATAATAACTTTTTTTTACAAAAAAAATAAATATATTTTAATAAATAATTAAAAATAATAATAATAAAAGACGAGCCAAAAACCTAAATATATAAATTAAATTATTAATTAAATTTTTGTATTTGATGTTGATAAGAGGTTTTCGTTACCAGCACGGTAGGGCACACTATACTCTTCAAGTCATGTGTTTGTCTGAACTACCTGCATACCCATCACATCATATACATTGCTTACTATTTTTGTTCCTATTTTGATTGTATAATTTACTCATTTTGTGAACAAACAAAAAAAAAAATCAAGTATTTATATCCTTATTAATATTCTCCGATTTAAATTCCGAATACATAAATATTTTAAATATTTTTGGAAGGGATTTTGTTGTTAAAGATAATTCTGTATAATTAGAATAGTATTGATACAGAATAGGTATGGTTTATACAAGAAAAAAAAAATTAATATGCACATGGAAAAACATTCAACTTGCACCGACTTAAATTACACATATCTTTCGTCCACATGTACAGTGCTACCAATTTTAGAGGAAACAATAAATTATTTTGCATTTCATTTTATATAAGCTAATTCAGTAGATAAATTTTATAGAACGTGATAGCTATCTATCAATATATACCAGATATTTATATGAATTTTTTATTAATAAAAACAATATTTTAATATGGGATATATTATGAATTTTTATTTTTATTTTTAACTTTAGAAATATGACATATGTATTAAAACATTTTTTTTCTTAGGATGATAATTTTTTATTAAGAAAATATTTATATAATTTTTTTCTTAGGATGATAATAATAATAATAATAAGAATAATAGGTTAAATATGTTTTTGGTCCTTTCAATAAATTTGGAATTATTCCATTCCAAAATTTTGGATCAATTTAGTCCTTCATTTTTCAAAATATGTAAATTTAGTCATTTTAATCAAATTTTATTAAATTTATTTGACATTTTAAACGTGTTTCATAATAATATTTGACTTAACATTAAAAAAATGTGTCAAACAATATAAAGAACATCAAATACAATCATGAAATATGTACCAAACATCAAATCCACGTATTTTGTTAGGATTATATTGGTCCAAAATTTCGAAATTATCTAATTTTAAAATTTATATTTAACCCATAATAATAATAATAATAATAATAATAATAATAATAATAATAATAATAATAATAATAATAATAATAATAATCCTGAAGTAAAAAAAAAATGTAATGGAAGTGACCTGCAAAACTGAACTGTCAATATAAGTTGATGCCTTCCTCATAAGTTTTCCGGTAATCAGGTGTAGTTTTAGTTTTTTCTCCTTTTTGTTTGAGAGTTTTTAATTAAGTATATTATGATTAATTTTATTTTAGTTAAAATTCTTAAAATTGAACTTTTACAAAACAAAATATCAAACTGAATTGTTAAAATTATTTTAATTCACTAAAAAACCAATTGTATCGTTTTTTTTTCAATCTAAAATTTTTCATTGTGATACTTAAAGTATTTATTTTTTAAGATATTGGTCCTTGCATCAATTCAATGTACTAATTTGCTAATATGATAAATTTAATAATGCAACACTACGTTCACACTATATATACGTATATTTTCATGTAAATAGGAATGAATATTATTAGTGTAAATTTTTTTAAAATAATAGTGTCATCCAAGAGAAAATTTTGATCTAAGCCGAATTTGTATTTAGGTTTCAATATGTATATAAAAGAAAGATAGTAACATCAAATTTACAACATTATAAACCAACAAAGTTAATGGTCTGAAAAAGTTTTGCACTGAAGTCATATGTATACAAAAGAAATATAGTAAAGATCAAATTTACAAAAAAATTGAAATAATAAAATTAATGGTCTGAAAAAGCTTTGCACACACAATTCTAAATATACTATATTTAAATATAATATTAAATTACAAAAATGTTAAATATAAAAGCAACTTTTTAAAAATTTGATGTTAAATTAAGTTAAGCCGGGATCTATGATTTTTTTTTAATTGATAATGACTTTTAAAATAATGTTCATATTTAACTTTCCTCTTTTGATGTTGATTTTTTACAAAGAGATACAGAGAGACGCAATAATAAAATATGAGTTGAATTCATATATAAGAATCGATATTATATCAAATTCAAAACCTTAAATAATGAAATTATACATTTTATTTTCGATCCTAAATCTTAAATCTTAATTTCTAAACTATTTACTAATTTTCATAAACTTTAAATTTAAATTTCTTAATTTTTTTACTGTTTTTCTGTTAATTTAAACAACCTCACATGCACTTCACTTTCCTTCTAAATTTACTTTTTAAAATCCATCTTCAAACCCAAATAGAAAGATTAGATTTTCAATTTTTTTGAAAATCATTTACTAAATTTTATAAATTTTTAATTTTTTTAAAACTATTTTTTTTTTAATCCAATCAATCTCACATACACTTCGTTTTCCTTCTAAATTTACTTTTCAAAATCCATCTTCAAGCCCAAACAGAAAGATTAGATTTTCAACAATATTTCATTAAAAATTGTTTTTTTTTTACTTCTAAAAATGTTTTATAAAACCCAGAAACAATTTTTAAAACGTAAAAATAGAAAAGGTTAAAGATGGAAGAAAAAAATGTAAGTGAAACAAAATAAAAATAAGTTAGAAACATTTTAGTTTTATTATAATCGAAAAATTATTTATGAAGAAAATGAAGAAAGTTTGTATGAAAGAAGTATTTATATAAGATGTGATTTCAAGCGTCCATGTTTTGTCATTGCAACCTTCATTTCAAAGTGTCACATGATTGATGGTTTTGGGCAAGAAAGTGTGTGCAATTCACATCTCCATTTCTTTTACTTCTTTTCACAATCTGATATGACTTCTACCTTCCACACACATCAATCATCCTTCTCTTATTATCATAAATCATCTTCATTTACTTTTCATTTTTCTAATTCAATTTTAAACTTTTTGTAAATTTAACATTTTTAAATTTCATTTTTATTAAATTTGTTTATTAAATACTAAATTTTAATCTATTTTAGTTTGTAACATTACTTACCTGCATTCAAAATGTGTTGAAAATAAATTATGAACTTTTTCAAAGAATAAAACAGTCAGATAAAAAAAAAACAATAATACTATGACTCTTATCTTTTATTTTTAGATATAATTTAATGTGACTTATTGATTAATTTATTATTATATTTTTTTAAAAAAATTAATAATACATATAAATTACGTCACGTCAAAAAATAAATAATAAGAATAAAAATTGAATCTGAAAATATCATTTTCCAAAAAAATAACACAACCTTATTATAAGTCATGAAATTTTTGAAAGTAACAGGTAATTGTGCAGATTGACGAAGAATAATGATGGTATGAAGTGACTTGAAAATGAACGTACCTAGTTGATTGAAAGCACATTGTTGAATAAACTTTTGAACCAAAGTTTGAGTAGCGCAGAATTTGTCCTTGCAAGGAAAAAGGAAAGGATAAAAATCACATCTTTTCTATTTGTCCATTTTCATGCTTCTTTATTCCATCTATCAACTTTTCTTTACAACTATGTCTCAAGCTTTTTTTTTTTTTTTGCCTTTTTCTTCTTCTTATTCTTCTTGTCTTTACTCCTTCAACACCTCTTATTATTAAGGGTTAACCTTTTTCTCTTTTCTTCAACAAATTAATATCTTCAAAACAAAAATAGTTGAAGATTTCTTCGGAAGAATGTTTGTGTAGTTGGTTCCTTAAAGTTCAAGGTACTTACTACTTTTTAAACATGAAGTAATGCCTTATTTTGTTGGGAATTGAAGTTCAATTTGACTTATTTGAAGCCACCCAAAAAGCATCCAATAGGGGATTTAACTTGTAAATTAAACTTCGAACAATCATCATGAAAAATTTAGTCAGAAAGCATTATTATTGAAAATAATGAATCCATGCAACACCAACAACAACAACTGAATGCAGAAGAGAAACACGTCGTGTTCATTTGAAAGAATTATTGATTTTGATTAAGACTAATCTTAAGATGAAGGATATTTTATCCAAATAAATAAGATTGGGTTTTAAACATAGATTTACTTTGAACGTAAATTTTGTAGAATCTGACGTGACTGAATGAGACAATGCATGATTAATTTTTCCATTTAGGCTCTTATCGATGTAGAGAAAGAGAGATGCAGGGTAACAGAGGAAGAAGAGATACTAAAATGAAAGTCAATGTATTTACACATAGTCCAAAGAACAAAAGTAGAGGAACAACAAGGTACAGCCACGAAAACAACAGTTACCTGTCATTTTGTGCCCCAAAACATGTGCTTGCATTATATCATTCTTGTCCATCACCTTCACACGCATCTCTCTTTGTACCACTTTGTCTTCACGATGCAAAACCATTCACCATTCAAAGTTTTACCTATACCTCATTTTTTTTTTCTAGTTCACATGGTAACTGGTAAACCTAAGAAAAAACAACATAGACCGACCCCAAGAAAACTAATGCTGCCTCTTGCTCTTGTCTCTATTGCCGGAGAAGATTGAAGCCAAACCAAATAGGTTTGCAGGAGGAACATTCAGGACAGGATTCACTCTAACACTGCTACCATAGGATCCATGATTCTTGTAACTCAACGGAGGTTTTTGATAATAACCCACGTAGGGGTGAGTCAACCTTGTGGAAGAATGTTTCTGGGAATTTGGCTTAACATTCACAACACCCTCCTTTGAGAGTGGATTATTCCTCTTAACACTCGGTGTTGATGACCCAGTTGAATTGCTTCTCGATAGAAGTGGCAAGGGACAGAAGCTCCTTCTGTGTCCATTTCCACAGCTGCTACTTCTTTTGAAGATCCAGAAGGACTTGGAACTTTGCTTCTCGTACACTTCATCGTTCAAACACTTGCTTTCTTTGGGGTTCTCTTTCTTTGAGATAGTGTTAGGTGGAGCATGAGCAGCATAAGGAGGAGGCAATGGAGGATTATTCTTCGGTGCCGATTGCACCGTTTGCTTTGCAGGAACGTTCTTTCTCTTCACCTCAGTGGGAAGGATCCTCCCGTGTGAGAAAAGTTCATCAGCTGAAGATGACTCAAGCTCGAAGCTCTCACTCACGTAAAAATCAAAATCAATGCCGGAATTCAAATTTGATCTGAAAGGGAGTTGCTCAACGGGAATGACATCAGAGTGGGAAAAGTCGTGTGAGAATGAGATTCTTGGACTGACGGAAGAGGAAGAAACTCCGCAGTTTTCTGAGCAAAGATCAACGGCCATTTGGTTGAAAAAAAAGTTTGGAAGGTGGAAGAAGGGTGAAAGGGTGAGAGGGTAAAGGAAAAAAAGGAAAGTGTTTGATAAGAGAAAGAGGAGAGTACAGCAGAGGATTTAAATGGTTGGAAAAGTTAGCAGAGCAGTGAATTTGATTGATTCAAACCTAACAAGGAATGCAATAAAAGAAGCATCTAAGAGTGAAATGAAAAAGAATGCCATAAAGAGGGGTTTGAATTATTAAAAAAGGTAGGAGGATGTTGAGTTTGCAACTTTACTGAGTGGTCCAAAGTGGACAAAACGGGATCAGAGGGATGGCTAAAAGAGGATATGCCTTCTGGTTTTTGTTTCAAGTGAAGCAAAGTTTGAAACTTTTTTTTTGATGAAGGAACGTGCAGAGAGTGTTTGTGTTGTGTTGTGAGCTAAAAGCCGGCTTCAGTTGAAACTTGAAACTGGTTAACCAGTTTTAAATGTGAAATTAAGTAGCGAGTAGAGAGAAAGAAGGAATAAATTATGCAGAAAAATGATAGAGTTATGCAGAAAAAATGATAAAATTATGCAGAATAACATAGCTATTGCCGCACCTACAAAGAAACAAAACCAGAAAGATGCCAACGCATGAGTTTGTACTCCATTTGGTACTCAATCATAGACACACCAATTTTATTATGCAGGCAATTATGCATTTTATTCAATACACACACAGCTTTAGGGTCTCCTCACTGTTATCTAAAACCAAATCCATAAAGTGTAAACTAAATTACATTTGGCTTTGTTTTGTTTTACATATAATGTCAAAAAGACTGTCCCTGTCATCTGTTAAATCCATCCTATTTTTAATATACACTTGCATCATCATTCATCAATTATATCACCTATTTCTTTTTTCTAATTTTAAATTAACTTAATATATTAGATAACTGAATTTCATTACGAGGAGAGATAATATGTGACTTCTATATTTACATAATAATTATACATTGATTACTCTTGTTTTGATTTTTTTTTTTATCTTAAAAAGTATCATCTTCTTGCTGGTTGAAGAATAGGTTAATTTCTAAAGATTTAGATATGTGTAATTCAATTGAATTTTAATCGGTTGCATTTTCGTTATTTATTTTGAGTTAATGAAGAATAATTTGCAAATTATGGATAAACTAGCAAAGATAAATACATGTCAGATATTAAATAAATAATTCAATTTAAGTACATTAATTAATAAGCAAAAGACTACAACAATCTAAATATAAATTGAAAAAGAATGTTAACTTTTATGATAATCATTTAAAAATATGTCTAAAATTAAATATAATTAACTAATATTATAAAAATTTATTAAAATATTTTTGAAATGAAAAAAAAACCCTAAATTTTGTACCTTTAGCAGGTTCCTAAAACGACAGGGGAACACGCCGTGGTGTTTCCGTAACTACGGCAGAAGTAATCATGCAATGCAATTTTCACCCTCTAATTTTTTTAATTACATCAAACCAAAATCATAAACACGATAATTATTTCATATTTAAGTTTAAAAATAATTAATACACGTTTTCTACTTTTTTTTTTTTTAAATTAAAAGATTAATATATTATGAAAATAGACATCCTAACGGCCTACTCTATCCGTTCAAATGTTTAGATTTTTAAAATTAGAAAGGAGTTGAATTGCATTTAATTAAAGTTGTATATATAGTAATGAAGAAGAAAAAAATTGCATATCTTTTTTTCTTTCTATTTTATTACATTCATGATTACAATATGTGCAGTTAAGCTACATAGAAGTGTTTGACAAGTGTTTTTGGTTAGTTGAAAATTGTAATTGCAATTCAATGAAATGTTGAGGTGTTGTTAGATATTCTATAGATCATAGAGGTATGTGGAACTACACATTCTACAAGTAATAAAGTCTTTTATTAATTACTTTCGTGTCTTGTAAGAAACCCTAAACCATTGATAAATATAGATTTAAGGAGAACTACTACTCAACCTTGCACATTTTTTTAACAAAAAATATTTTCTTTTTTCTATTCTCAAAAAGTTTTTTTTTTTTGTGTGTGTGTTAATTATATTATTACTTGTTTGAAAGCTAGTTAGTAATATAAGGTTTAAGTATTTTTCATATAATATAAATTTAGACATTCTCTCTAAGCATCTTTCTGATTCAAATATGACTCAAATAGAGATTCTTTCGAATATTATAGTGATTCAAAATTTGTATATTTGTGAACCTTAGTTTAGTATAGAGATATCCTAGTTTCAATGAACATTTAAATCATACATATAGATTTAGATCTTAAGTGGTAAGAAACTTGGAGAGGAATTTTATTTTACATTTAACACATTTATGTATTTGAATAGAATACACTGAATTTACTTTGATTTCTGAAACCTAAAATTGCTAACCAGAAGAGTTTAGAATCTGTTAGATATTAATCTTTTTTATTAGAACATATAATATATATTATTGATTTATGAAAACTAGGATATAATATATATATATATATTTATGAAAACATAAAGATATATTCCTTGTTGAATATCTTTTATGTTGAACTCATGTGTTGATCTATAAGTAATGAAATGGTTACGATTTTATATTAAGACTCATTTATGATTGATTTATATATAATTATTAATATTATCTTATCATTTTTTATTTATGTAAAAATATAATGTGATTATATTTATTATATGAGTGAATCCATAGTAAAGTTTATTGCATAGTTAATGAATATATATACTTTATATATATTTCTTTTTAAAATGATAATGATTTTGTAAACTCTTTATTTTTGTAACATTACAACATTTTTATGAATACATGTATTACTTAAGGAGGTATACATAAATCATCTTTGCGTTAATTTTATTAATTTGTAATTATCCTAACTCTCCGATATTTATAGAGGTAAAAAAGCAAGGAAGATATTATTACATTACGAATTGTTTGATTTTTATTTGTATTTAAAATTTTTTAGATGCAGATATTTTGACACCACATCTTTTTTTATTATTATTTAACATTATCGTTTATTATTATTCACTTTCTCTTTCTTCTAGAGATATGAAATTAACTTTTATTAAGACAATTTTATAAAACAATTTTATTTTTATAAGAGTTGTTAAATAATCAATGATATAAAAAACCTTTTTCTTTACAAAAACACTTCTCTATATGTTCAATATTAGATTTAGAATTTGAACATGTACGTCGGTTTTTCAACAAATCTAGGTATGAATTGCTTAATAAAAAAACTATTTATCAAAAACAGTAACATAATTTCCATATTAAGTCACCTAGAAACATTTGTAGGGTGTATCTAATCCATATTTTCACTCTAAATCAAAGTGACATATCACCACCTAACAACCATAGCAAAATTACTTAAACTCTTTATATATTTTTTAGATTTTTATTTTAATTACTTTATACCTTTTTATTTATTGATATTATATTTTTCATACTACAAAGCCCGATGAGACAATCTTAAATAAAAACTTTTTAACCCACATATTAGATTAACATATGCCAATTCAATTAATGTAGAAAACCTTTAAAATCGAGATTGCTCATTCAATTAATGTAGAAAATCTTTAATATGTGGGTTAGACAAAATTTTTTGAATCCACATTTTAAATTAAGAAATGCTAATTCAATTAACAGATTGCTTAGACCGAATTAAAGTTTTTAATATACATAACAAACTAGTAATGACTAAGATAATTGAAAAGGGGTAGTTCGAGTAGCAACTACGAGTAATTCAAGGAGCAACCTAAATAACTTACTAGTTTATTTTAGTGGTTACTAATGCAATAACTTGGTAGATTATTCAAAATAATATACATATTACACTTCAAAGATTACAACTTTTCAATTCTTGCAGTTATATATTTTTTAAGTTACAAAAATACGACTTTTTTTTTTTTTTTTCATTTTCTCTTCCTAAAAGTGGTTATAGAAAGTTCTTCTGAATAAGTCTTACTTATATAGTGTTAACAAAACAGTTTCACTGATCAATGAAGATTTGGTCATTGATTGACAAAGTATGCAAACCAAGAACTGATAAATATAATAACCAGTTCATAGGAATTGAAATGCATTTATAAGTCATGAATGAAGTTATGCACATTTGGTAACTAACGAATTTGGATTATTTGCTGGTGGTTTTGTTTTTGCTCTCTCTTCTACTGTGCCTTTATCGTATTTTCATAATAAATTAATTATCACTCATTTTAACGTTTTAAAATATATTAAAAAGATATTTAAAATATTAATACAGTGTATTTTTAATATTCAGTAGAGGATATTATCAAAAGAATTCGTAGAGAATCTGAAGTCTAACTAACTAGTATTAAATTATGATTATTAATTGGTATAAATATGCAGCTTGATAAGAAGAAACAACTTGGTTATTACAGTTTCTCCTCCTCAATCTCCAACTAAAATCCCTGCTTTCTTTACTCTTCTGACTGGGTCATTGCCCACAGTATGTAATGTCACTTTCATGCACTCTATTACTTTCTTGGGTGAGTCTTCATTTTTGTCTACTTTAGATCATGGTTAGGTTCTTTTGTATAACATCCATTACTCTCTATTCTCTTATAACTAATTGGAGTTTACTCCTATTACAAGGTTTTGGTAAGTTCATTAATTAGTGTGGTTATGAAGGCTAGGCTACCCTTATATAATTGTACTGTAGTAGATATTATTTCAAATCATTTTGGACCATTGGAAAAAAACTTTGCCTCTGTTCCGATCTTCCCACACACGCCAATAATCTTTCTACCACTTCATGTCAAAGAAACTTTCTTGAACCTATTCAAAGTTGCAAATTTCTTGTAATATCGGTCTATAAAATAAGATTTGTCTTTAATGATATATTGTTGCCTCAATTCTCAATTCACAAGTCTGATATCATATTAAAATGTGAATTTTAAATTTATTTTAATCTTATAACATTAAACACTGTTTATAAAATGAAGTTCGTATATTCATTTATATATTATTAATTCGTCTTATTTCTAATCAGATGTTTAACACATTAATAATATTGAGGTGGTTGATCTTGAGTCTTAGAATTAGAAAGTTTTGTTTTTTTTTTGTTTTGTTTTTATCAGTATTAGAAAGTTGGATTACATGATTTTGTTTGATCTTTCGTTGGCGTATTGTTTTGGTTGTGTGTGAGTGTGGCATTGAAATTTGTGAATAATTAGGCACCAAAAACCAACTACCATTTATGTGTTGGATTGTTACAACAAAAATATAACCAATGACAGTACTTTCTAATACTTTCTCTCAGATTTAAAAGTGGAATCTAATATAATTAGTTTTTTTTAATGAGTTTCAAGATTCACAGGTGATTCAGTTGCACGTGTTTGGTTTACTTTAGATAATATAAAAGAATGGTCTTTCTAAGTCATTTTAAATATCTAAAAAATCAAACAAACATGCACTTAATGATAGAACATAACATTGATTGCAGGTCATTAATGTACTCCAGTGGGAACTGAAGATCCCTTACTAGCTTCCTATGTAACTATTATGGTTATTTACTCTGCATATATCCTTATTATAATTCATTAGTACTGTGTTGATCCATTAGTAGCAAGTTATAATTTTCTGATAAATGAAAAGAAATGCTTGAAGCCCCTCAATTAAAAAATCTAATTTAGCTGTGTGAACTCGGTTTTTATCTTTAGAATGTTTCAAATTCTGGTTTACATTAAAGTTTTTCTCTGGGGATGTGTGTAGATGATGTGAGTGATTACACAGAGAGAACCACATTTCTGCTGCTCCGATTTGGTTGGTGACGTGTTTTGGCAGTGTCATGCACGATCAATATCAACTAAAAGTGCACACAAGTAAAAAAAACTGTGATGGAGAATAAGAGAAGAGTTCAGAAGCATGCATGCATGCAATGTTTTGAAACGAAAGAAAAAGAAGAAGCATGGAATGTGGGTCCCTAGTGATGAACTTGATACATAAACAGAAGCCATGAAATGTTAGTGGCTGTTTTCTCACACGTAACGAAAGACATGTAATGTGTTGTCGAGGTTGTTGCTGAACAGCGAACAGTGCATGAGTTGATACTGTAATTGATTGAAGTGAATCGTAGTTGTGACACGACATGCTCATATCAACAACAGTGTCAGTGTGATATCAAAGCCTTGTATTGTGATATGTTAGATTCCTTCTCGATTGCATAACTTGGATTGGATACAGAGAATGCAGAACTGGTGTTAAAAAAAAATTATTTCTCACAATTTTAACGAAACAAATGCACATTTCAATGTAAATTTATAATTGATATTATAAAGAATGAAAGAGTCATGTTTGTACGAAATAGAGAAGAAATAAAGTACATATATATCTAATGAGTTTTATTTCTTTTTTACGCAAGTTTGTGAATAAGGGAAATGAAATTTCGATGAAATTAGTTATGTTGACTTTTTAAACATTTTTAATGACCATAGTGGTACTGCACAAAAAATATTTATCTTTTGTATCCATCTTTTCCCGGTCATCTTGTAATAACGGAAGAATTCAAGAACCTCGATAATTGTAACATCAAAGAAAGTCTAACATTCAAGAACCATCTTCCTTTCTATCAATAGTTATGAACTATTGCCTACAAATACGTTTGACAAAATTGGAATGAAAATCTTAACATTGATTAATAAGGCCTAAATTTCCTCGCAGCCCTCATCTGCTGCAGACGTTTCTTATCCTCCTCAAATTTGCTTTGCAGTGTCATGATCTCTGCAAACAAAATAAAAAGGGTTTATCAATCTCACTTTGACCACCAACGATAATCAAAATCTAATCAAAATCATATAATTCCTCAAGCAGTTCCAACCAATAGCAACAACATAAGATCCATTTCATGAATATCCAGAAATATTCTTTCCTGACAGTCATTTGTGAATAAAATCTTAACTTGGCAGCACAATGGGTTTAAAATCTTGAACAAACAGCAGTTATGAATGATACAATACATGGTACAAAGCAAGAGACTTCAAAACATAATCAAATATTCCTTAAGGGAGTCCAATCCACAGCAACACGACATTCATTTTGTGAACCAAGATGAGGTGTGAATCTTCACCACAACAGAAGTTAAGGAAAGTCAAATAAATAAATCAAGCATGGGAATAGAAACGGAAATCATTAGGGTTTTCTTTTCTTACACATTAAGAAATTCATAAGAAACAAAAGAAAAGCAAATGACATCAGCTTCTAAAATAATTTTATCAAACTTTGATAGAAAGCTCCGTAATCAACAGTTAGGTCAATTTCAAGAAAAGAAATTATACCATTTCTCTGTGCTTCTCTTTTTTGAAATCTGTAGAAATCTAGACCCACTTCGTTACGTTTCTTTTTGGCCATTTTATTTTCCACGGCTGCTTGAGCAACCGAACCTACTGCAATTCCAGTTTCAGAATCGGTAGTTTTCTTTCTACCTTTATGGTGTACAACAACCGTCCACCCCCCTTCTGCAGCAAGGGCTTCTTTTTCCTTTCTTTCCTGCATAGATCATAACATGTAAAACAAAATTAAAACAAAAAAAGTGGGAGCATTCATACGTCATGAACATAAAATCTTAAACATTCAAGGAATTCAAAAAGATGCTCATGGGATAAAATGGAGAATTCGTCACATGCACATATAACTTCATTTCAGTCAGATACTGCAAATGCAATTCAAATCCAACAGAGTACCCTCCCAAAGTGGCACCATTGTGTTTCATCACAAACCAAAACCTCAATTCCATTTAGATTTGCAGTCAGACACTGCAAATACAATTCCAATCCAACATTAGTTCCCCTCCAAAAAGGGCACCATTGTGATTCATCACAAACCAAAACCTCATAATTCCATTCAGATTTAAGTCCTTTATGAATGATTTTGCCTAAGCTTTTTGTTTTTTGGTTTCTCCACCTCTAACTATTGGGGCTATCTTGCATCTGAGACACTCTCCTTATTGAGATTTCTATTCTATCATCTTCTACTGCAATCAAACCACTTTAAGCAGTATTCTACCATTTCTTTCCTCAGTAGATGCTAACCTAGCTTTCTATATAATATATCCATTATTAATTCTACCGAGTCTTTTATGCCCACTTACTCATAACAACCACAACATCCTCAAGTCTGCAACAACACTAACATGAGCTTCTCTTGTTGGCTCTTTACCACTGACTCAACATATAAGACAATAAAATATCGTAGATCTTGATCTGTGCAGTAAAAAAATATCCCAGAAAGAAATTATACAAATGGTACACTCCACAAAGTCAACATCAAAATGAACTTCTAATCCTTCATAAACGTTTGAATTTGCAAGTTCAGAGAACTACATAAATTCAGTTTTGAGTACACTCCATAAAGTACAAATTGGAATAACTCTGTATCCTAACACCCTTCCAGATCCAAATACCATTCTCAAAAAATACAAGCTTCATCAGCTGGAAGCATCACCCTATGCACAATACATGGAGGCAACACAACTCTAAAAAATGAGACAACTATAACTGGGATTCATATGTTAAACCCCAATTTTTGTAATGAAGATATTTTTTAAAGGCATGGATATGAAGCTCCAGTTGAATACATAATAGCCAACGTCAGTATTATATTATATACACAAAACTCATATTATAATTATGTCCAAAGGAAAAGGTTAACTGGCACTTCCATTTAGCCACAAAACAGAATAAATTAATATGATAAATGTGTCTAATCATTCTGTTATCATTTCATGCATGTTTGTCAAAAAATTTACCTCTTCCAGTTTTTCTTCATGAGCAATTATAAAGTCATCAATTTGATGTTGCAATACTTCCAATCCTGGTCTGCTTTGATGGTATTCCACGATCCATTCTATACTTTCATTCAAAAGGCCCCATTCAAAAACTATACTAGGTATAATCATTAATAGTAAATTGGTAATAAATATGGACAACATAAAAAGAGGGATCACAATCCATTCTGTCCAACAGATTGAAAGAATAAAGTTAAAAGATATCTCTAAATGTTCAAACACTGAAGGTAGTAGTGGTGGATGATGGCCAATGATGACAGAGATATAAAAAATCTTTAATATGGCATTTACTATTGCAAATAAAGTCAAAAATGCATTTAAATAGACTTGCAATGCAATGAAGTAAATATGACACAATTTTTGGCATTGCAAACATATATGCCCATCGCCTCATATATGTATAACACAAGTGAAAGCTATGGATGTCCAGAGGTTGGATTTTAAATCAAACAAAAAGAAATGTGCTTAATATTAACAATTCATACTTTTCATTCCTTTTGAGCAGTCATCATCTCCAGAGGAAATAGTATAAACTTCAACTTCCTTCTGATTGTTGTACCCTTTTCCCTTTTCCTGGGAATTTTGGACCTCCTTTTTCCTTTCAACTTCCTTCTGATTGTTGTACCCTTCTCCCTTTTCCTGGGAATTTTGAACCTCCTTTTTCCTTTTTTTCTTATCTTTCTTTGACCTACCTACAAGATAAAAAGTTCATGAGGGAAACCAATGCATAAATTCAAATATTACATTCCAAAACAACAAAACGAATTAAACTAGAAAATGTATTTTCTTACCGGGTTTGACAACAGCCCCAATATCCAAATCTCTATGACCACCAAAGTCTTGGATCCCCTCAGCACTAGAATGACAATTGTCTACTACTCCATCTGTTACCATTTAACCAAATATATGAACATCACCAGTATGACATAGTTAACAAATCTTTTATAAAAAGATGTCTATACGAAATGCCAGAACAGGGACAAACATTGCTAGCAAATAAAAAATAACACAATATAGTATTAGAGGAGTACGAGCAATTGTTCTACAACAATCGAAAATAGAATATATGTTCTACAACTCACCACTTTTCTCTTCCAAATCAACCTCTTCACCCTTTGGTTTTCGTTTCCGAAGTAGACTTTTGTCCTTGTTCTTCCTTTTTTTGTTGATAGAAGCCTTCTCCTTCTTTGCGTCACTAACATGTATTTCATTATCCGCTGAAACAAACACTGTACATCAGACACAGCCAAACAAAAGGGTGATGATGATTATGAAAACAAAGCACAGTCACCTTCAAGGCCCTCCACAGTAGCATGCATCTCAACTTCAGTATTTTGTTCCCTGTTCCTTTTCTTCTTTTTTTCTCCTCTATGGAGGTCTCTTTTAGCCTTCTTTACCTTCATTGTAGCAAATACTCACCCTGTGAATCAACCAATAATATTATGGTTAATCCGCAAATTATGAATCAAGTATACACTTTGGTAACTCATAAGAACGAACCTGAAAGGAGCAACTAAAGGATGACGGCGCCCGTGGAGGAGAAGCTCCGCGAGAAGACGACGAAAATTGATTTAACAGATTAACTCAAAAGTGACATAAATTGCTAGAATCGGCACATGTGGAAGAGTGAAATTGATTGAGAATTACACGAAGTGAGTAAAGAGGATAGAAGTGCAAGGTTGAGCTGAACCTAGAAGAGTCGCCGAGGAGGAAGGTGCGGGGTTTAAGGTGATTATGAGAGAGAATCATGAACCCTAGAATTATTATTTATTAATATCATTATTGAAGATACTTGTTCACTTTTTTGTTTTTTATGTTAAAAAAGTTAAGAAAATAAAATAAAAAAATAACTTTTATCATAATTCTAAAATTAAAACTATATTATTGAACAAAATTATTATTCCTCATCTTCATTTTCTCTGTTTCTTCTTCCCCATAGACTCCAGAACATTACATCCTTTAGTGGTGAAGAAGATCGGAATGCTATGAGTGTTCGGTCGAAAAACTTGAGCTCAGTATTCTATGCAGATTCGTACCATCCCATTCAAGTTGGCAGTATCGACGGCACCGATGTTGTTCCTCACGACAATGCCGTTTATCGTGCTCAATTATGTTCCTCTATTGGCCTCTGTCTGTTTTTCTTTTTCCTTCCTTTTTTAATAAATTATTTCAATTTTGGTTCCTTTCTATTCTTAAAATTTGAATTTTGCAGATGACCCACTTGGTGATCCTAAGGCCACTGGAGACCCTTATTGCACTCTCTTCGTCGCTCGTCTCTCTCGCCTCACCACACAGGATACTCTCCACAAAGTACAATTTTTTCTTTTCTTTTCTATGGGGTGCAAATATGATATGTTCAAGCGATATTGCCTTCAATACATGATAAATACAGATAACTAGAAAATTGTTTCCTATTTTCTAGTTAATGTAGATATTTTATTTTTCTGTAGAAGGGAGATAAGAAATAATGGATACGTGCTTAGGGTTCTATTCTAACCCTTCCTAACCCCATAAACAATCGATCAACAATAGTAGGAATGGAACATATAGCTTCTACATTTGAAATCAATTATGTCCTTGAAGCTCGTGAGATTCTTCCAGGATGGACATGAGTTTATTACAATTTTTGTCAAAATAATGGAGGATATTGTCATTTTTTTCTTCTGCTACCTCATTTTTAAAGCATAATTAACTTATCCGCTAGCTTAATTCGAGTGCCTTTGGAATGTGTTTTCAACTTTCAGGTTATGAGTAAATATGGCCAGGTGAAGAATTTGCGCTTGGTCAGGGACATTGGTATCATTCTTTGATCTACCTTACTTCTTAACCCTTCTTTGATTGTCAGTTCCTGTTAGTTATTTCTTCTTCCTGCTCTAATATCTTACATTTTCATATTGTATGCTTTTGAAAAACATGCAAGTGGTGCTTCTTTTGAGCATGCAGGTCAATATGATTGAGTCTTTCTTGATTTCTTGATTTTTTGCTTGTATAATGATCTGCATTTGACTACGTTTTGTTGTATTTAAGCCATTTTATGAACCATGTTAAACTAGTCTCTCAGGAATCTCTGGATACTGTTCTTTTCAAATTGTTTTTCCACTACAAATTGTTTTCCATGTTATGTAGATAATATAGTGGTCGTAGCATTTGTACACGGTTGAAAACGATGTATTTCATTCATGAAGTTGTTTTTGTTAGAATTATCAACAGATCTGGGAATGACTTGTTGGTCTATTGATAATCTGCCTCAACTACTGGAAAAATATACGTATTGAGTCTCTTTAAATGTTCGTTCACAAAAAGATGTAGCATTTCCAGTTGGGCTATTTGTACCACATTTTGTGTAGCCACATTTTTTGTCTTAAATTCCTACCATTGATTTGGCAACTTTATGAGTTCATTCCCTTGAATGATATGTATATAGTTATCTTTTAGCCATATTATTGTCAAGCTGTAGGATTTAAGTTTTAACATTGAAATTATTTATATTTGGTTGCAGTGACAGGAGCATCTCGTGGTTATGCTTTTGTTGAATATGAAACTGAAAGGGAGATGCGACGTGCATATATGGTGTGGTAACATATTAAAACTCTTTAATTTTTAGCTTACAAAAGCAAATCTTTATGACTCAACAACAAATTAGAACATACCATTCATGTTTTGAATCTAAAATCTTCTGAATTTACATCCTCAGGGAAAATAGCAGATTAAATCATCAGGATTTCATCTGACTTGAAAAATGGCTTTTTATTAAACGATACTGCATAGAAAATTATTGAATTTTCTCGTTTTGCAGGATGCTCATCATTTGATTGTTGATGATTGTGAAATCATAGTTGATTACAACAGACAACAATTGATGCCTGGATGGATTCCTAGAAGGTTAGGTCAGTTAAAGTGACTCATTCTTCAAGTTGCATTTCTATCTAATGGACCAGGATCCGTCTGATTACATTTGGTTCTCTTCTACAGGTGGTGGTCTCAGTGGTAAGAAGGAATCAGGGCAACTTCGTTTTGGGGGAAGAGAAAAACCATTTCGTGCACCCTTGTAAGTTTCAATTCACTTGTCCCAAGTCATATCTGAAAAGTATTTTTCTGAATTGTTATATCCTAGTTTTGAAAGATTTGTGATAATCTGTGTTAAATGAAAAAAGTGAATATTGAACCATTATCAAAGTTGGTTGATTATCAGAGTAAGATTACACTGTCTTTCCTAGAAATATGTCTGCATTGCACAAACTTTTTGTGTTCTCACTTGATTGGAAGGCTGTACAAAGGGGGACTGCAAAAATTTAAAATGGCCCAATTGCACCTTGTGACATGAGATGAGACTTGGTTGTTTTTATATTTTCATTTACAGTTTTTTCTTTCTCACAGAAGGTCTATGTGATTTTTTGAAACAAGAGAGAATGTGGGTGGAATTTGGCCAAAATGCAATGATATTCTGTGACACGATTTCAAAATATTCTGATACTGTCATGTTGCCAGCAATGGTTTCATCCAGTTTTATACGATGAACCGATACATATGTGGTTATTGGGTTATTGGTACTCATACTTATTGGCTATGTTCATTTTCTGATTCTATTGCTTGACCAGGAAACCAATCCCATATGAGGAGTTGAAGAAGCTTGGCATACCCCCTCCGCCAGAAGGAAGATACATGTCACGCTTTCAGGTGGTGTTATTTTACCATTTGGAGCATATCTCATTTGGACAAGATGTTTTATTTATAATGATTTGATCTTTATATTTCAAGATATTAAAATTACAAAATCATTTTAATTTGTCTAGGATTGTTTGGTAAATTGTTTTTGCTTTCGTCAATGCTTGTAAAGGTTCCATCGCCTCCTAGAAGAGAAAGGAGTCTTTCAGATAGGGAAGAAGAATATTATAAACATAGAAGGGAATCCGACAACAGAAACAGAAAGGAAGATACCCTCAGAAGTTCAGTGGACATTAAAGAAGAACATCACAGAAAGAGTTCAAGACACCGAGATGATGATCACTCCCGTGGGAGGAGCTCATCAGAGAGGAGTGGTCGGTACCATGAGAGGAGTTCATCCGAGAAAGAGCATCTTCATTGGAGATCTACAAACAAAGACAACAGGAGTTCATCTGAGAAAGAACCTCCACACAGGAGTTCTAATGACAAAGACAAACATCTTCACCGGAGATCTACAGACAAAGACAACAGGAGTTCATCTGAGAAAGAACATCGACACCACCGGAGTTCTAATGACAAAGACAAACATTCACGGAAGAGAAAAGAAAGAGATGAACGGTCTCAAACACAGGGTAAATATAGTCGTCATTCCCCTCACAAGGACTAACTCCACTCCACAAATTATTCTTACCCTTCTGTGTGCTTTTGTGTTGTGTTCCGTCTATGCATGGGATCCTCAACATGAGACTGTTTCATGTATAGGTAGATGAAAATCACTTCTTTTGTTTATATTTTCTTAGGGTGTTATATGCAGAAACAATAAATTTCATAGCAGGCACCTGTTGCTGTGCAGAACTCACATATGATGAATTGATGATTATTAGAGTTGGCTTTGTTTTGTATGTTTTTCAAGTTAGCTTTTAAGTTAAACTAGACCCTGAAAACAAGCATCAAGTGAGGGAAACCGAAACAAATTTTCAAAAAGAAAAATGTGATTAAATCCAATTTTGAACAAAATAATATGCAAATGCAAGTTTCATATCTGTATTATATTTTTCACCCCACCAGTTTGAATTGAAATCCATTTTTTGTATTTTTGTTGTTGTTATATCATGAGTTGTTGTTAATTGGAAGCAAGAACTACTCCATGCCGAATAATTGAGCATGTTGTAGTACCGTAAGATTACCTATTCTATTGTAGGAAACCTTAATACAGTACTAAAGATATTCTATTAAGTTATTCGGTTAAAGTTAACAAATAATGTTTTTATAAAATTTATACTTTCAATTTCTCTTTTTGATTGTTTGTTTTATTTTTATTAGCTATATTATATGTTACAGACTTTTAATTTATTCACATTTTAGTTATGCATATTAATTTTAAATATTTTTTAATACATATATTGATTATAGTTTTAGAAAAGAAAATGAAATGGAGTTAAATTTTTAAATTTTCTTTATTTATTTATTTTCTAAATTTGTGAAACAATAATAATAAAAAAATAATTAAAAAAAAAAACATATTTTATTTCTTATATCAATCATAAACAGAGGAAAATAAGAATACACGTTAATATAGTCAAAGTAATTACTATTTTAACTTATTGAACAATTTTGTTATCTTTAAATCTTATTCTTACAAATTTATTAGCGAAGAACAATATTTGAATGATATTTACTAAATCTGTATTTCTTAATAAAAAGTATATTTTAACAAATATACAGAATTTTATACTTTCAAAATTTATCTTTGGTAGTATTTTTTGAAAATTTGTGAAACAAGTGTAATAATTCTTAATGAACCATAAAAACATATTTTTTAACATATACTAATCACCAATATATTAAGACATTATTTTTTAATAAACAAATTCAATTTAGCTTTCAATAAATATTTACAAGTTTATTCCATATAATCGACAACCAATCAATAAATTTTAACTGACTTTGACTATTTAATCTCTATCATGATTGTTAATGATTTTTTTTTTTTAAACTTGACCAACAAATTATAATGTGATACTTTTATTCAGTTTTTTTTTTTTTATATCATGTTTTATCTAAAGTATTGGAGTTCAGTTTTGTTCAACAATGTAATATTCAATTATTATTTAAGAGTGATATAGTTATTTACCTATAAAGGGACTCTCAACATAATTAATTATCGGATAAATTGGAAGTAGTATATGGTACATAGTTCTTTGAATGAAGCAAAATTCAAAATTTGAAATGAACAAAATTCTTGAACGGTTCACCAAAGAAAGAACTGAAATAAAACAATAAAACAAAAATGGTTGACTTTATGTACGCGTTGGACACCTCATATTAAACATTTTGTCTTTCTTCTTTCTTGTATATAAAATTGAGTCTCAAAAATAAATAAATAGAATGGTGTTTCTTTGATTTATACCTTCATCTCTTTGTTGCTTGCGATTCCCACCCCCACCAAACCATACGCTTCCTTCAATCATAGGATTCATTCAACAGAAACCCATCACCATCTTCCATCAAAGTTCAATCCTTTCACATCGATTCCTCATAACAGTTTCGTTGGAGCTCAATCAGCTATGCCCAACTGGGAGCTCAGGAACTGTTGTGACCATGACCAGAAGATCTTCATTGCTTGTGTTGCTGCCTTCACTGTTCTAATCCTTGTGGTACACTACTTCTTCTCTCTCTGCATTCAAAACACCCTCAAATTCAAAACCAAATTTTTGTTAATTATGAATGGGATTGTGAATTGGAGTGGCAAATGATGTTACCATGGGAAAGTTTCTGCCTTCAAGTTTTGTTTTTTCTCTTTTTGGATAGAGAAGTATGTGGTCGGATAGCAAGAGGGTTAATGATTATTCGTGATCTCCGCCTGACTTTTTTTTTTCCCAATTTAGTTGTGACTTGAGACTGGATCAAAGTTTGGTAGCTCTTCTGGATGGGCTTATCCCTAAAATTTAGACATGGTTGCGTAAGTTGAACAACTTGGTGGTCTTGGCATTAGACAAAAGACCTTTTCAAAGCGAGGTCCTTAGTTTGTTCTAGTAGTATGCTACTCCATATTTAAATAGTTAGTGGTTACTAAGGAAAGTTTGCAGATACTTGTTTTGATTTAGTAACCATGATATTTGGGCTACACCACATTTCATGTAGATTTATTTAGGTTAAAATGTCATATATATATATATATATATATATATATATATATATATATATATATATATATATTTACTTTGGTTTCAGCGGCTGTATAACTGATCTACTTGTGTGATATTACTTTGTTGTTGTGGTGGCTGTAGCTGTGGAGGACCTTTCTACTTACACCTTTTAAGCTTATCACTGTGTTTCTGCATGAAGCCAGTCATGCCATTGCTTGCTGGCTCACTTGTGGCAAGGTAAAAACTGTAAATGTTGTAGCTTAATGCCCTTTGATGTTGAAGCTATCAAACATTTTTAATCTAGTAAGCTAGTTTATCGACTAGGAACTTATGAACTGTGAGCTTATTGCTTAGTAGTTAGCTTGTCAACTAGGAACTGCTAGTTTACTAGTTACCATTTAGCTTATTAACTAATTTTGCCAAACAAACTCTCAAAGTCTTTTAAGGAATTTTGTCACTTTTGTTGCTTCGTAATTTATTTATATACAGTAAATTTTGTGAATTCTGATGCATTAATGCTGCATGTTCCAGTTAAACAAAGTATATATACCTTGTTGATAACAATATATTCACTGTGGATTATTAGCATTATGCATATTTTTACAGCTGTCCTGACCAGGATGTTCTTATTGTATTGAGGCTGAGTCATTTCAAAAATTTGGCTCTGATGTAAGGTTCCTTTTATTTGTATCTTCTGTATACTGAATCATTTTTAGTCTGATCTCAATAGGTGGAGGGAATTCAGGTTCATGCAAATGAGGGTGGGGTAACCCAGACACGTGGTGGCATATACTGGGTGATCTTGCCCGCTGGATGTAATGCATTTCTCCCTTACTTTTCAGTTAATGCAATGAGGGACAATTTTTTAAGTTCATTTACAATCAGGGACTTATGGATAACAATCTTATAAAACTAACATCACCCCCAAATGTGCTATGGGTTTGATGTGAAATTGTGACATGCAATATGTGGATATTCTGTATTTGAGTTGATAGACTTCTTAACCTTTTTATGCATGTGATTTGAATTGATAAGAGCACTTCTCAGTGCATTTACCATTATTCTGATTGATTCTCTTCTAGATCTTGGTTCGTCCTTTTGGGGAATGGCTTTGATACTTGCGTCCACAAATCTTCTCACCGCAAGAATTGCTGCTGGTTGCTTTATTGCTGCTCTGATTGTTGTGCTCTTTCTTGCAAAAAATGTAAGATTGAATATAGATAGAGTTGTTTTGTACCAAATATATGAAACCTATTTTTGTCCTGACTTCTCTCCCTTTTCCTGTCTTTTTACACACTTTTATTCAAAAAGTGGACACTTCGAGGACTATGTATTGGTGAGTAGTTTTGTGATCTTCATTTTCTCACATAGAATGTGAAAATATGGAAAGATGCCATTGACATTTTTCTTCTCGATCTTAATATCAGGATTTATTGTTTTTATCGCTGTTATTTGGGTTCTGCAAGAGAAAACAACAGTCCATGTCCTTCGCTATGTCATTCTCTTTATTGGTATGTTCCTCTTCTTCCATTTTCCAAAACTTATTTGAACTAAATAGACTACTAATTATGATTTACTTTTCAGGTGTGATGAACAGTTTGTTTTCAGTTTATGGTATACTTTCAAGCACTTTCTACATGGTTTATTTTACTTTGGATAATAAAATATCTGGTACCACTTATATATCACATGATTAAAATTTATGTGATGTAGATATTTACGATGATTTAATATCTCGAAGAGTCCACTCTAGTGACGCTGAAAAATTTGCAGAAGTTTGTCCATGCCCTTGTAATGGTTTTGGCTGGGGAGTTATTTGGTGAGTTTGCTATTCCAAGCAAGCTTGAATGCAAGATAATCCTTTCATTTTGGACCAATATTTGCTGGTTTTATTAGGATTGAAATTTGGAGTTTTTTTTTTTTTTTTTTTGTCATAATTAAAACTCTATTAAATAATAGTTGTTGACTCACAAACTGAATTTATGTCCTATAATTGTATTACTAGTCATTAATATTCCGTTCTCCGATGCATTCCACTTTCAGGGGGATGATATCATTTGCATTTCTTTGCGCATCTTTGTACCTTGGCTTGGTCATATTATCATGAGGTAACTGTAGAAGAGTATAATTTAGTATGCTTCCAGTGTAAAATTTTCTATATGATCAATCAACTAGAAATTACTCATTTATGACTTTTTAATTAAATTCAATATGCAATGTCTGGAGGAATTAACTAATCAGGTGGATAAATTGCTCCTCCCAAATGAAATTGAACTTGAAAAATTAATCTGATCCAGTGTATAATTTCATTCATATGCCAACAATCTGTTCAAACTTAGTAGGTGTTAAGATTTTAAAAGCCTTCAAGTAGTTTTCAGAAACGGATATACAGAGACACAAGACAACCACATGCTTTATGAAAATAACATATTTATGCATGTCTCTTATGCTTTTTGTTTACAGGTTGAGAAAGTTGTATCCAAGAGGTTTGTTAGGGCAGAGAGCTTGACCAACTTCTGTTAATGCTTTGTATTCTGATTATTTGTTCTTTTTTTTTCTTCTTTTTTTCTGATGGGAGTTTACTCTCTGTTACTCCCATGCCTTCATTCTTTGCAGCCTATTTTGGGGTGCTTGATTATACATGATTGCTTCTGTATAGAAAATTAGAAACTAATACAGGTGAGTACTTCAATACATATAAGTGCCTTAGACATTTGCAGCTACTTTTCATCCCCTTTTTTTCCTCTAAATTTGTTCTCTGATTAAAACATACAACTGGGCCGGTTTGAGTTGGTTTAGGGGATGAATATAAAATATTTGGCCTCAGAATTAGTGTTACCTTAATGAGGGAACATAGTTGTCATTTCTTGTGAATCACAAACGAATATCTCTCTCAATCACGAGAACACTCTATGAATATAGATCATATTTGTAGAAGTAAGTTTTCAAATTCCTTCAAAAGCCTCCAGCATTCGAGTATCTTAGTTAGCTTACTGAATACTGGAAGCTTTTGAGGGAGCACGAAGAATTCTTCTGTTAACCTCAGTTTTGATACTACTGAAAGACATTTTAGGTTGGTATTTATAGACAAGAATGCTTGGCCCTTGGTCTCTGAAAGAGGTTAATTAAATCGAATACTTTCCAAAGTCAAGTCGATTTCTCTTCATTATTCTGTTCTCCATGTCTCGGGTTTGCTTTTATTTTCCATATATCTTTTTGTGATACGACAACTAAGTTTATCTTTTATGTCACTGTATATGTACCCAAAGAATGAAAATGTAGAGGTATGAATCAATTTAAAAGAATAGCCAGCGTTTGTATGAAATATTTTATCATTTATGTGACAACCAAGCATTTCATGATATCGCTTGATGCACACTAAGTTAAAGTTGCGATATTTGAATGAAATGTATTTCAAAGACTTAAATATAGAGAATGAAAAAATAATATAGAGAGCTAATAGAACAGAAAACCTAAATATAAAGATTAAACTTATTTGGAAGTAGATGAACAAGTCATTATGTACATGATAAGTTAAAAAATTGGAAGAACTGAGAAAAGTAACGAGCTTGGAGGAATATAAAATGTGCAGTTAGCTTGTGACAGATAACTTATTCTGCATGGGAAGAGTCACAACCAAAGCAATATCGTATCTGTTTCTGAATACTGTTGCTGCATATATATATATATATATATATATATATATATATATATATATATATATATATATATATATCAGAATGTCAACGCACTTTTTGTTTCGTCTCTGCCTTTGATAATTGAATTCATGGCCACAATTACATGCATGGTTAGATAGACACAGAATGTCTGCACTCTCTGTCAACTCAATACAGAATCTCAGTAGTTTTCTCCTGATGCATTTTTAAGACATTTCTATAAAGGAAAAAAAAATACATAATTAAGATATTCATAGTGTGCCACATGGTAGCTGGGATTTTCCTGTTATTTGTCAAAAGCAAAGGAAACCACAAGCAGCCAAGTTTCATTAGGAACAGATTCTAACCATTTGTGATCAATAAAGTAACCTTATCTAAAATACGGTGAATCAAAGAAAAAACATGTGCACGTTAGTTGTCTAAAACATTATGTGAGAGAATGAATCTACCATCTGATTATAAATAGGTGTTTGTTATTTTTGTTTTATCATTGTGTGTGAAGGATTTTAAAGGAGAAAGCATTCGGTAACCCTCAAAGGCTTCCGCTACTTCATGTTAATTACCTTCAAAATCAATGATTGATTATGAATAATTATGGAGAAACGGAAGTTATTTGGGGGTGCACTGAAAGCTTTAAACCTCTCTTCTCATTGGTTTCTTTATTATGAATTCAGTGAATTTTTTAGCTTATTCATTTTCATCCTCAAGCAGCACAAATTGGTCTGTCTGATTTAACTTTTTTGTTTACTTTGAACTAATTAATCTCTTACTTTTGGATCAAAGTTAATGTGAGTGTTTAGCAACAAATTATCATATCATTGGGTATCATGTTATTTCTTAGAAGAGAATATCATTGCATGTAATTAAATGTATATTTACTTCTTAACAAGTTCAGATTTTTTATTGGTTTTTTTGTACTATCTTCTATTGAACATTAAAAATATACTGTATAGATATTTTAAATATTTTTTTAATATATTTTAAAATATCAAAATTAGTGGTAATTGATGTATTATGAAAACACAATAGAGAAAAAACACAAAAAAATTCAAAAAAAATCCAAATTCCTTCTTAACCATAAATGTATATTTATTTCCTTATTTGCAAGTAAGGAAAAAGCTTTTGGAAGTGAACGTCTACCCAAATCTGTTATCACTATCTCTAATAAGAAAGAAAAAAGTGAATGGAGAAAGAACCTACGACTGAACAGATATATTATGAAATAAAATAATTTTGGAACATATATTTTTTTTAAATATAAATGCACAAATATATAAATATTTTTCTGGTAAAAATTCTTTAATTAAAATTACTATATTTGTATTCAAAATAGTGAAAATTAAGGTGTATTTTGGTCTATTAAAGACAACTTTAATATTTGGAAAAAAAAAATAAAAAAGTACGATAAGACTTTGTATATAAGAAAGACTAGTTAATATAAAAAAGAGAGTATAGTAATACTTGTATATCTCGAGGGATTATAATACACAAATACTTTGATAACAATTTGTTAGTGAAAAATAAAGAAATTTTAATGAAAATTACAAAAATGATAAAGTTTTATATATTTAAATTTATTAGTAGAGTATTAACAAGGTCTAATATAGTTAGTAGTCACTACTTAGATGAGTTTTCTTTCTTTAAGTATCTTGGTTGTTTATGTGAATAAGTGATTCTCTCATGTGAAGGAATTATTAGTTTGTTTTCCTATAAGATATAGTTTTTGTGAAAAATATCAATTAGAGGTGGGAAAAGTATATTTCAAATATGTTTTTGTAAAAATGTAATTATATATATATATATATATATATATATATATTTATATATATATATATATATATATATATATATATAAAATGTTTTATTTTCTAGGTAATCAACTCTGAAACTGACAGCTCATTTAAAAAAAATGAATGTTTTAACATTGACTTGAAAAAAAAAATGTCTTCAAAAGGAGTTTTGAAGATTAATTACTAAATCAATATTTAAAAAAAAATTTAATTTTGTCTTCATTAATTCAAAGACTGTATTCAAATACTCAACTAAGACTACAAGAAAAAAAATCCAAAATAATTATCAAGAGACTAAAAATAATTAATGACTAATTTATAATTAAACTAAAAATTAATAATAACTAAAATTATTTTATTATGAATAGAAAATTATAATTAGTTTCTAAATCGGTAATTAAAATAGTTTCTATTATAATTTGATAACTAAATTGTTTATTAATTAATATTAGGTATCAAGATTTTAGTTATCATTGTATTTAAGAAATTGATCTCTAAATTGGTATTTAAAATTTTTTGTTGTGACTAAAATTAATAATTAATTAAAAAATTTCTTGTAGTACAATATTAAATGAATTATATGTAAGTGTTGTGTTTTTCCCATAAAACATATAAAATCAAGTAAAAGACTATGTTTTTGTTTGTCATTAAATTCTAAATTTTCGAAAATAGGAAAAAGAGTTGAACAGGAGTTTTCAATACCTCAAACTTTTAAGCTCTTTTTGAAGTGTGGTTTTGTTATGCGCATAAAGAGAATTTTGGAAAATCTCACTTTGATTATTCATATGCCATAGAGAAAACAAAGTATTACATATACAGCAAGAAGAAAGATTAAGAACATTAAAATTGATAAAATGTTATAAATATGTCTTATTAATGTTAGGAGAATTTTAGAAAAAAAAAAATAGTATATATTCGGCTTTAACGTTACCGACATAGTTAACTATAATTTTCTTAGAGATCTTATAAAAACTTGGAGAGTATAATATTATAAAATTAAACATATACCAACCCATATTTTTTAATATGGTTCATTTTAATTACCGCTTAATCATTTTATTTTAAATATTTGATTTTGACTTTTATAAATTTTATTTATTTTTTATACTTTAATGACTAAATAAGATATTATTATTGATGAATATCCTTTTGTATATCACTAGGTAAATTAAAGTTAAAATAATACTTGTTATTCATATCTTGAAAGTTTACTTTTCATTTTAAGTGTAATTAAAGTAAATTTTAACAGTCAGAAATAATAATAATAATAATCTTGTTAATTTTTATATTTCAGTACAAAAATTATTACACGAATAACAATATTTTATTTCAACTATTAAAATAACCATTTCCATATTATATCTTTTCACTATTACTTTAAAAATATTTCAGAAAATAGATTATACAAGCACAATTATTAGTTTTTTTTAGTGAAAACAAAAGTAATTTATTACATCAAAATTATCGCACTTAGCTATTATGTGTTATAACTTATAAGCGTGGTATGTGTTAAAACTTCAAATCAAATTTTTGAGTATTTATTTCAAAATGCGAATGCAATATTTAAAAGTATGACATAATTCGAGAAATTGAAACCACAAAACGAAAATTACTAATCAATATTTAGCGATAAAACAAGAATTAATTAAGTCTGATATTTACATAAAAAAGAATAAAAGGCAACAACACTTACTGCGTAAGTTTTTCTCGTTTAACATACATGGAAGTTCAGACATGCCAAAAAGTACTAATAATGTATATTATTTTATTAAACTTGAATATTATTTGAAAAAAAAAAAAGTGAGAGAACCTTTCATATATAATATATGGTCCACTTATTTTTCTTTTTGTCTCTTTCAATCAGCACGCTTAATTTTTCTGTCATCAGCAAGAACCCATTTTCTTTCTCCTTCGACCTTGCAACTTCTCTTCCAAATCACTCAAATGATCCAAGAATTTGTTGAAAAGAAGATAACAGTGAGTCAGCCATCACAGTTACCGTGACTATTATATATATATATATATATATATATATATATATATATATATATATATTCTGTATATATTTAATTTAGAATATGCAAGTGAGAGTAAATTTAATCTTACAAGTTTTATTTTATTTTTTTTGAGTTAAACTTAAAATTTATCTCACATGGTATTAAAATTACGTGTATGAGTCTATTCTAGTAAAATTTAATGTTTGATGAACATATTATTCCACTCCTTGTTGAAACACTAATTAATATATTAAGTTCTACGCCGGCTGGATGTATTCTCTCTGAGGGGACTATGAGGGGAGTATGATGAAAGTTTCACGTTGATTAAAAATAAAACTAATTTAAAATATATAAATAGATACAAACCTCACCTTACATGTTGATTTTGTAGGGTTGAGAGATATAGTATGTCAACATAGACAGTTAAGAGTGTTAGGTTTACAGAGGGAGTTACACTGGGAAGAACAAACACCAATGAGACCTGAGTCCAACCACATAAGGAATTGACACCACTTTCAATCCAAAATCTTAAGATAATGAGTTTATGGGTCTTTATCCTTTTATAATGTTCTACTCTTTCATTTCTAGTCAATGTGAAACTTATTTACACTTGGATTTCTAACAAAGAGAAGCTGGGCGAATTTCACAGCAGTGACTATAGGGTAATAGATTATAGAAGGAAAAATCTTAGCAAAGAAAGAAAGAAAACCTGGTATATTTGAAAGTGCAAGTAGAGGGTAACAGATGATTGAGAGAGAAGTAATTATGATTACATAAGCTGCAAAAGAGGCAAAAAGGCTTGAGCAGGCCTCAAAGTTCCACTCCTCCATATTTGATGAACAGAAATACAGAGTAGTGGAAGCCTTCGAGGGGTGCTAAAGACTTTCTCCTATCAAATTATGTTACCTAATTATTAACCACAAAACCATATATATATATATATATATATATATATATATATATATATATATATATATATATATATATATATATATATTTTTTTATTATATTTTTATTTTTTTTTTTTCTTTCTTTTTTATTTTT
>Ga0214542_1003471_pt1 | contig 32129 bp, 13 predicted proteins | sample CNSS1metaG_FD_160096 | JGI IMG/M metagenome (GOLD analysis project Ga0214542, IMG submission 160096) | Root nodule microbial communities from cowpea collected in UCLA plant growth center, Los Angeles, California, USA - CNSS1 | ecosystem: Host-associated > Plants > Roots > Nodule | place: USA...
TGTGAAAGGAACCTTCACATCTAGATAGCTTGCTATCTTAATGTCCAGTGGGGATTTCACTTAGCTTTCTTAATCAACTCACACCATATTCAACAATCTTAAAAGAAAACAAGATAATCCTTCATCAGGGTATGAGTGGGGATGGGATAAAAATTGTATACCCATTGGGTATCGGTATGGTGATGAGGATGATTTTTTTCTTTGGAGATAGATATGATAATGAGGCCCACCCCATGCCACCCTATTGCCATCATCTCTTTTGTCTCATGTATAGTTCCTTGTGATCAAACAAATACATGAGTCTTTTACAATACTAAACATGTGAGATTGAGCACTATAAAGATAATGCCTTTAAATCTTCAAGGAAACAACGCTACCACCATGTCTATATCACAAGTCACTTAATCTTTCTCATATAATTTTAGTTCCCTTCAAACGTAATCCCTCATCTTCTTTGTTTGTATGCATACACAACTTAACCTGTGATGTGAGACCTTATACTCAAAAAGCTTTTGCGTGTTAAGTGTTAAGAGCAGACAATGAAAATATCCCATTAGACAAAAATTCTAAATAGTTTTAATGATAACAAATACTATAGAGTGATAAAAGCATATGATATTATTTATCTAACGTGTTTAGCTATGCATATGAAGGATCTCAAGATGATAAACTTATGTCTATCAAGTGTTAACAAAGGACCAAGCAACTACAAGACATTGTATGCCATCTATTATCTTTTAGATGTTTCTTGATGAATATGTTCTTAAATAAAGTATCAGAATATATGTTTAAAACATAATATTAAATTAAGTTAAAAAGAAACCAAATGAATAATTTATCTTCAAATAAGACTTTAACATACATAGAATCTTTGACATGAACAAATTGGTTTATATGATTTTAATCATATAAATTTGCATACTGTAGAAATAGAAATTTTTTTAACAATTGATGTGATTTGTAACATCCTGAAGAGTATTGATTTAAATAAATTTATTAATAAATAATTGAAAAGATAACATTAATTCAACACATTTCCCAAAATGCGGGAAATAAAAACTTTATTATAATTGCCAAAATGTTTAAAACATAAAATTTAATTCAACCTTACATATCCAAATTCAAATCCAGATTACAACGTAATAAATTAACTATAGAAATAAAATCCCCAAATTGCCCCGCTTTGACGCTAAGTCTCACCAGCATCTCCTGCAACATCAACTGCTCCTATGTAACGAGTTACATGATCATCGCCAATCACAAACAGATAGGGTTAGCTTAACAGAATAGAAGTGCACTACACAATATAATAAATAACCATTCAATAATTCAAACACTTCTAATAACCCTCAAGTCTCACACCCTAGACCTCAACACTTACTCTGCACGCCTCTTGATTCTAAACCCTTTGATGATTACTTTGATCGATCCTTGTTGCCACGAGTGTCTACTCGACCCTTCGACTACAGCCCACCACCTATAGTCCACACGTCGGAATGATCTTGTCACGACCACAATTGGCAACACCAAGTGAAGCTCCCCAACTCCTATAGACTACCAAACTCATCGCATAACACCAAGGAGGGTAATCTTCCGAAACCCATCCGTACAATCCATGATCTTGCACACTCCACTGAATTTCCAAAACCACCAGGCTACAACCTCGACTGGCCATATGTTATCCTAATACTAATTGGGCCCCCAACAAAGCATCGCCTCAAGACCTCCATCAAAAGACGTGTAGAATTCTTCTCGTAGTCTAACTCTACACCCGAAACCGTCTAGCGCATCACTCACGTGGCAAGGCGGAAACTGGTTCCAGACCACCGGGCAGGACACTTGGCGCCGTCGGGCGCCAGCCCACTGAATTTTGGTCTAGGCCCAATTCTACAACACACCACCTGACGAGACCATTTATGTCTCCAAGCGCTAGCTCTCGGGTTTTGCTCTAGAGTTCACTTTGTGGCCTATCTTTTGGCAGATTATACCGTTCTGCTAGATGCCACACCAGTAACTAGTAATTTACTAGTGTTTTGCACTCTAAAATAGGTTCTAATGAACCTATTTACACAAGACACTCAATTCACGCAAAACATGCATCCATGACAAGTAAATACACTTTCATATCACTAAGTTGAAGTCAAGTACACAATATCACATGGTCATACATAAAACACAACGATATCATTGCTTTTATACATCACATAAAATCACAATAAATTCACATAAAATCATCAAAACATATTTTTATACCCAAAACACAATCATAAACAACCAAACAATATACAAATCAGGAAGAACACATAATCATTGTCCTAAAATATCGCACGGGCAATAAAATAGTGATAATGATAATAATAAAAATAATAACAACAACAACAATAATGATAATAATAATAATAATAAAATGAAACAATAAAAATAAAATAATGATAATGAAAATAATAATAAAATAAAATGAAACAATAAAAATAAAACAATAATACTATTAAGATAAAATAATAATAATAAAACAATAATATTAATAAGATAAAATAATAATGATTAAATAGTAATAATAATAATAATAAAATAAAGCAATAATAATAAAACAACAATAATAATAAAATAATAAATAAAATAAAACAATGATAATAATAAAATCATAAATAAAATAAAACAATGATAATAACAACAATAATAATAAAATAATAGTAAAATAATAATAAAAATAAAATAATGAAATCAATAGATTATACGAACAAATCCACCTATTGAATTCACTTATGATTAGGCTATATTAGTTGGTTTTTCAAAGAGTGGAAAATTATGAGAATTCTGAGTGCGAAAACAGTGAAATACATTTGGAAAACTCTCTTTCTGAATCACATAGTGTGTAACTTGTAAGTGGAAGATCTTTGTATCTTGGAGCAAATTTTTGTTAGTTTTGAAGCTTGAAGAACGTTTTTTGGTTGGCTAGGGAGAGCTACCACCAAGGTTTGGTTGTTATTGTCCTTTTGGTGTTTCTTGGTGTGATTCTAGATCTGCAAGTGGGATCTCTTGGTATAGGGGTTAAGATTCTTGTGGGATTCAAGATTCTTGTGGGATTCAAGATTCTTGGTGTTTTTGCTTAATTAAAAAATGTAATCTTTGAGGAATTTTTTAATTCTTTTGATATAGTGCACGATCAGGCTTAGGTTGTCCTGATAAATTGGATATAGCTCAGATATTAAGTGATATCTCTCCCTTATCTTGTTCTTCTCTTAAATCTCAAGAAAACTCATTAAATCAATCTTTGTAAGGTTTACGTGTGATTTTATGTAATTTGGTGATATAACTAAGTTTGATATATCAATTGGAATTGATCTTGTATAATAAAGCATGTTTTTAAGTGAGTTTGGTGCTTTTTGTGCTCCTTCAGAATTTCCCAGAATATCAGTTGGTTGATTTGATATTTCAATATGTTGAATCATAATGCATGAACAAATTAATCTATTGTTTTTGTGTTTCAATCGATTGAAATGTATGTTCCTGCAACAATGAACTTTTGATTTGTTGGTCAGTTGAATATTTTTAAGTATTGAACCAATTCAGCCCCCCCACCCCACTTCTTGGCTAAGAAAGACATTTTAAACCTATAATTTGTATCAGAATCGGTTCGTGAAAGGTATTCAAGTGTGATCCTAAACATTTTTTGGAAAATGGCTAAAAACGAACTTCCTTTTGCATAAGCCACTTCTATACACAAGCCTCTTATGTTTAGTGATATTAAATATCAATTTTGGAAAATATGTTCCTAAACATGTTGTTGATAACAAGCTGGTTGATAAGCCATGGAATCAATGGACAAAGGAAGAAAGGAAGCTTGCTCAATATGACTATACAACTAGGGATGGCAAAAGTACTCGTGCTCGTAGGTATCCATAGATAAAATTCGTAGTGGATAGTTAATATCCACGGGTATTTATTACCCACGGGTAACGGGTAGTTTAATACCCATTTATAAATGGGTCGATCAGGTACGGGTATCATAGTATTTGTACACGCGGGTATTCGTTATCCGCAAAAAATTAAAATTAAAATTAATTTATATTTTATTAAGTTAAATTTAATTTAATTAAAATTAAATTTTATTTTATATTTTATTAGATTAAATTTAATTAATTGTTGCATTACTTTGAAGAATTGCATAGTGAAGCTAACAGAGTTGTTGTCATAAACAATCGATTGAAAGGTTTAAACAATTGGCAAGAAAATAGAGTTAATCAATTAGAATCATAATTAACCAATTTAAAAGTTGATTTTGAAAACCTAGACATGATTTATAGTAATTCAACTTGTTGTTATGAAAATCAATTGGTTGCAAAACCTTGTGAAAACTGCACTATTTTGAAAAATCAAGTTAAATATCTTTTAAAAACATATACAAATTTTACAAGAGGGAAAGCAAACTAAGAAACTGTTATTGACTTTCAAAACTGTGTTTTTGGAAAGGTTGGATTGGGTTACAATCTTGTTTATGAAAATAAAGCCAAGAAGTTTGCATGTTTCTTTTCCAAAAGTGAACCAAATGATATGTTATTTATTTCTTGCAATTATTGTATGAAGAAAGGTCATGATTATAATAATTGTAATGCAAGGAAATATGATGTTTCTAAGGATTTATGAAATTGATCCTAAAAGGACAAAGAAAGGTTTAATCATGTTGGACCCAACATATTAAAAGGTACCATGTAATATGAATTTGTTTTGTAGATTATAAAACGTGACAAAAATGACTTATGGTACCTTGATATTGGGTGTTCAAGGCACATGACAAGTGACAAAACAAAATTTGCAAAGTTAGACTTAAAGGATGAAGGTTTTGTGACTTATGGAGATAACAAGAAAGGAAAAATACTTGGAAATGGAATCATAAACAATGAAGACTCATTCAACATAAAAAATGTTCTTCTAGTTGAAGGATTGAAGCATAATTTGATAGTATAAGTCAAATTTGTGATAAAGGATTTAAAGTTTTCTTTGCACCTAGTCATTGTGTTATCTTTGATGCAAGTGGTAGCATATTGCTAATAAGGAAAAGAGTCAATAACATTTACTTGCTTGATGTATATCATGCATAAAAAAGCATACAACGTTTTCTTACAAAAAGGATGATACATGGTTATGGCATAGAAGATTTTGTCACATTTGTAAGACCTGGGAAAATTAAATAAATAAATAAATATTTAATTAATAAATGCGAGGACGAGAATTCCTAAGTTAATTAATGCGAAAAGTTAAAACAGGGAACAATACTAGCTCAAGTGGTCAAGAGTACTTGAATGAGTTGATAGGACTCAAGTTCGAGTCTTATAATGTATGCCATTATTGTGTTAATTTAATTATTTTATTATTTTGCATGGATGTTTGACCATGGAGCGTGATAATATAATCATATTTGAAAACTATTAAATCTCCTATACGATTACAAGAAACCTATGCACTAATTTACGGTCTCACTACTCTCTATCAAACCAGCATCATCACCTATCCATAATGCATACTTCTTCTTGAAATTCCTTTAACACCACCATCCATGCTCACTACAATATATTCGATTGAATTTATAATAATGAAACCATACATTATGCTTCATATTAGTTACAAAATGTCCTAAAAGAGTCAAATAGGCAAAACATGCAAAACAGGACATCTGGCGCTCCACTCTATCGCTCAGCACCATTTGTCTCGCAAAAATTAGTGCTCAACACCAAAGTCTGGCGTTCAGCACCCTAGAGTCAAATTGCTCCCAGACCTATAATAGAGTTAATGCTCAATGCCGCCTAAACGCCCTTTAATACCTATCAATTTGGAAAAAGTGGCACTCAACGGTGGGGAATGTCATTCAACGATATATCAGATGACAACATATGCTTTTTTTGTGAATTTGGGGATTTTAGACTTGTTTCATTGTTCAAATTGGTATTCTTCTCTTATGGTTTTGGTTCGAAATGGTTTTAAAGCATTGGAGCTGGTACCAATTTGATCAAGGATTCAAAATTCTTATTTCTCCCAATCATCACTAAATTGAACAAAAACAATTGACAATTTATCAAACAATCTAAAATACTAAAATCATGCGTACCAACAAGTTTAACCATACAACTCAATTTCATCACCAAATCACAATAAAACACAAACATGCAAAAATATCAAAACCTATTCATGCATATAGATAACAACTAGCTTCCCTTACCTTGATTGATCAACTTCGAAGCTCTAGGACAACAACCACACCTTTCAACTCACATGATGCTCTATCAACACATAGAAATATCACAAACATGATCAAACCATACCATCATGATCACTAATCAGTAGAGACTAAAAAAGAAGACTAAAACTTCACGTGTGACTAAGAAAGGGTCACATGCAACCCTAGAACAGAGAGACCCCTAAGAAAATGATCAGAAAACCACTTACACGTTTTGAAGAAATTGATGGAGTAGAAAGGAAGAGCTCACTAAGAAGATCATCCTAGCGGTCTTCAATCTTGAATCAGATGAACAAGGGGTCAAATGACTTAAAGAGATGGAAAAGAACTCTTAGAGAAGAGTTTTTAGAGAGATGAAGTGTTTTTAAGTAATGAGATCTTTTTACAAAATTTTTGTTTATAGTTAAGTATTTTATTATTAAAATAATAAAGTTTCATTATTTTAAATACAATATTTTATATTCTCACATATGTCACGAAATTAAGAAAAATAAAAAGTATATTAAAATTGATTTTGACCAAAATTTATAAATGATGTGAAAATATTATTGGAATAAATATTAAAACTTTGTTATGAAGGGCAAGAGGCAAAGTAGCAGAAATTGCGGGAACTTGGTGAAACGCATCTGTCATATGGTGGACAAACATTGTGCGGTTATGAGTAGTTATTATGTGGTTGCAACTTGGATGGATAATTGGGGCATATATCTCAAAACCATGTGGTTTTCATGGAGATACTACTGCATATGGAAACACCAGGTAGTTTTCTTTTTCATGATTATAAGTGTCAAATATTAGTCACGAGTCAGCTATATTAGATATTATGGAAGATAATATGATTCTAAATTCAAAACCTAAAAAATATGTTTGTCAATGTTTTTTTCTTGGATTATTTTATGTTGCTCACTTGTTCTTGTAATGTTATTATCATATTAGTTTCTTACTGTAATGTTATTACCATATTAGTCTCTCAAATTAAGATTTTGGTTTTAGGTCTTTCAAGAAAAAGAAAAATGATTGAGGAAGGACCCTTCAAAGATAGAGTCAATTTTGATTTTGTGTGAACATTTGAATCGGTGTTTAATGGAAATAGGCGTTCACTTCATAGATAATGAATTAACTTTCAGTACTTGAGAAAGTTGAAAAGTTGATAATGTGATTGAGATAAATTTGACAATATTGTGATTTTATATTTCTCGGGAAATGAGAATGAAGTTAGAAAAAACTGTTCAAAGTAAACTGTGGTTTCAAGTCAATCTTTGTCTGTAATTGATTGCATAAGCACTATCGTACATGGCGTTTAACAAAAATATAATGTTATCGTAAAAAATTTATATTATTAATGAAAATTTATATTTAGTAATACCCTTTAAAGATAAATTTTATTGAAATCAATAAATTTATTGTGATAGTGATTGATGAATATGTAAATACATTATTTCTATCAAACAAATTCCGTAGATAGCCTTTTCTGTCCCAACAAGCCTTGTCATTCTATTTCTTGTAATTCTAAGTAACTTTACATTAATTTCAAAATGTTATTGCAGAATTTATACATTTAAGGTACGAAGAATATGAAGAGTGGATTTGAGAACAAAGAAAGATGAAAGTGAGATTGTTTGAATTAATAAAAATGTTGAGAATGGAGATAAATGAGAGAAAAATTTATAAAACTTAGTGGATAATGGGATGAGTTTGATAAATTGAAAAATATGTTTTAATTGATAAAATATTATGGTTACCATTTTATTATTGATCATAAAAGTAATTGATGTAAATTATTTTAAAATGAAATGTGAGTTATTATTTAAAATAAAAAATTTAAAATTGATGAAATTATATTAAAATAAAATGGGACTAATAGAACTGAAGTTTAAATAAATTGTAGGTGAATAGTTTAAAACATAAGTAATAATTTCTATATTACTATTATTATTATTATTATTATTATTATAATTATTATTACTATTATTATTGCTTCATCATCTACTTCTCCATGTTTTTATGTCGGTGATTGTGGCAAAGGAGTTGAGGTAGTGGAGGATGGGTGCGCAACGAAGGAGCGGTGAGCGGTGGAGGAGTTGAGTTCGACGAAGGAGGGTGCGTAATGACAGAAGGACTGTAAGACACACAATCAGGTCACAACATAGCACTTCTTCACCTTTTTTTACATGTTTCTCTTGAAGTTATGGCTAAGGGCAGTAGAGGAGCAACATTTGATAAAGGGGTGGCAACAAGAAGACTACAAGGCTACACAATCAGGTCACCAACATAGATCACAATAGATTCTCTATCCATTTTCATCCATTGAGAATTGATTCTCTATCATCAATTCTCTTGTGTAAAATTTCACCAAGAATCAATTCTCTATAAGTTCACGAATCAATTATTGTCTGCAAAGTGTAATCCAAAAGTCGATTTTAACCTTACCAAAATAGGGGTACTTGTGTCAATTCACAAAACATGAGTTAGTTTTCCCTCCCCTCCCCTCCCCTCACCCTATAGAGAAAAATTGCCTTACTCTCTTTTTCAAATCCATCATCGTCACAAATATGCACAAATAACATGAACCAAATGTAATAGTAACTAGTTGTTCCATTCACATGAATAATATTTCACGCGAAACAAATGAAGACTAAAATAACTCATGTAGTTATTAATGTAACTAGATATTTAATAATTATTAAGTTCATATCTTGTGTATAACTAATGATATCATATTTTAATTTACTTTTTACGGTCCTATTTAAATAGATAATGTTTTGAACTTCTTTATAATTTTTATTCAAATATAAGTGTACATACATGGTTCAACAAATATATTAAGTGATGTAGTCCAACAAGACTCATTCATCTTTACTAACCTAAAGTGGTTAGAAGATATTTTGAGATAGATTTGTTGATGCAAATATTCATATATTAATAGTATATGTGACCAAATCTCAGAAGTTTGATTTCATCAGGATATTTTTTTAATACCATATATATACAAAATATTGGTACATTGGGTAAGATATCACATTATTTTTATTATTCCACTAATTATCATATATACAGCAAGTCATTATATTTGTTAATCTTATTTGATCTTCTCTTGATACTATCGGTTCTTACAACAAATCTCATAGGGCACATAAATCCTATAAATACGCATGGTATTTCACTAGAAAATACACATAATTCTCTTATACTTACTCATACAACTACAATAAACTATCAAATAGTGACAATTTTTATGACCCAAAAATATGTTATAGACCAATTTAGAAACCAATTTTTTAATTACAAACTAATTTAGAGACTAATTCTTTTGGTAGTCAAAACTTTGGTATCTAATGTTATTGACCAATTTAGTGATCAATTCATAGTAAAAACTATTTTAGTTACCGAGACCAATTATAATTTTTTGAAACTATTTTAGTTACCAATAATTTTTAATTTATAAATTGGTATCTAACTTGATCACTATATTGACTAATTATTTTCGGTTACTAAAACTAATCATTAATCAAGGGTTTTTCTTGGAGTGTACATTATACTTACTCATACACTTATATATATATATATATATATATATATATATATATATATATATATATATATATATATATATATATATATATATATCTATATATATATATATATATATATATATATATATCCTAAAACACTTTTACTGACTTGAGCGTCAAATAGTCTTTTGCAGATGAATTTTTTCCCTTCGAATAATGAGAGATTTGATTCCAGCCATAAGGAGCATTCAAGCTATGACTTAGATCTTGCCAGCTGTACAAAGGTTCACGTCTTGGATCTCAAGTAAGAACAATAAAATATTATAAAATTCACATTTTAATATTTTTCATTTATCTCTTAATAAAAGAGATGTTTTCAAAATTAAACTATTAATTTTTGTATTTATAATGCAAAATTTATTTAAAATCTAATATCTTAAATTTTACGTCATATGAATACGTTTTAATAGTAAAGTGTCAAAAAATATAGTTTTTAAACTTATGAACTGACTTATAAATATTTAAAAAATAATAATTTTATGTTTAGAAACTGAATCTAGGATAACAACTTTTTTATTATACTTGATAAACCCTTCATAAATGATTTAACATGAAATTAATTTAGCTTAATGGTAATTTTCAACTAAAATTTGTCTTAATTAGTTGTAACTAAGAATATCTTTATTACATGAGTCATTCTATATATATTAATTCAAGTTTTGTAAGTTTTACTATATCGTAAATCTTTTAAAGAACATAGTGGTAATACGCATATAGTATATGTGTGTGTTTTTTGTAACGTCCCATTTAATTAATAAGCGAAATTAAAGGAAATGTCACATAGGGATGATCAAAGAAGCGTAGTCTGGGGTTTTAAACACAACCCCTACCAAAACCCGGGCACACCATGATGCCAAAGGAAAGCTGAATACAAACCCAACGAAGAGTATAGAGTAAAAATGCATAAAAAGATACATGGGCCATAGCCCTAAGGAAAACATGACGAAAACTCCAGCCAGATGGCTAAGCAGCGGAATGACTATTCCCTTGTTGACCACGAGAACTTCGCCCATCTGCTCCCATCAATAGAATTGATGATCATCGCAAGAAAGAACAACCACATAAAACACAACCATGCAACAAAACGGGTAAGCTAAAGCCAACAACATATTCATCATACAGTCAAATACATATTCGTCATCCCATATCTATATAACAACCAAACATGTTATGACTCTTCATTCAATACACTACGACTCGACTCGACTCATCCGGATACGTATAACTTAGTCGGATTCAGCGGACGCTTGCACTTGTGGTGGATACCTATGCTCACCCCCGAGCTGCTCACCCCCGAGCTATGTGTTACAAGTGTTATGATGAATCAAATCTCCCTCACCACAAGGTTAGCCCTTAATGAATTTCAGGCCTCCTGCTACTCTCACCACAGGAGTCAGTCCGCTCTAAGTGAGACCAACTGGCCCCTTAGAGTGTCAGGATGCAGTCCTTACATTGAATCCTTACCTAGTTATACAGATGGGGCACCACCATGGACACCCACTAACAGGGGCCATGGAATTACGTCCCGACCACTGAAGCGCGACCCTGAAAGTCTCACCTAGAGACCCCAAGGATTTATGCACTGACACAAACCAAAGATGATCATACAACCAAACCATATTCATCATGCAAACATACCCTTATTATATCAACCTTTAAAGTCGTTACCTTTCCCATTTCCAGATCCAACCCATTCCAACTCATCGCAATCCATCCATGCACATAGAATCCAACTCATCTCATTATCATGCCATATTAACAACACCGCTCACTTAATTCACATGCCGAATTTCATACCAAACCCATCATTTATAATTCATGAATCATGTTACGTATACCTCATACTCCATTATATACATTTCACTCATCATACATTCATACCCAACCAAAACAGATCATCAAGACATAAACAAACATCCAATCGCAGCACTGTCTCGCCTAGCACCTCACTCAGGCTGAGGGGTCTCGCTCAGGCGAGACGTGCTCGCTCAGGCGAGCCCCCCTTCGCCTAGGCGAGGGCTCGAAAAGGAGAACAAGAGCACTTGCGGGATCTCGCTTAGGCGAGACCCCTCTCGCCTGGGCGAGGTGCTCGCTCGCTCAAAACGTCGAGCTGGTCGCCTGGGCGACCTTTCGCGCAAAAGCCCTAAGCGAGCTCCCTGTTTATCTCGCCTAGGCGAGACGGACCCGCTTGGGCGAGATTTACAGGTCGCGCCACTGGTTCGTCTGGAACAGCCATGTTTTTCAAACCAAGCAAACCCACAGAGTGTTCTCACGCATTAAACCGAAGGATTAAACCATACAAGCAGCAACCAACTCAAACACAGACCAAAACGACTGGAAACTAAGAACTCTAACTTCCCGTACCTGGAAAAAGGGTCAACAGAACGTTCGACGCACAACCAAGGAGCACAGCAGTTCTAGAACACACTAAGGAGCTGAAAACAAGAGGTACACGGGACAAAGGCAGATTAATACTAAACCCTAACTACGAAAAGTACAAGGGAAAACAACTCTAACAATCAAAGATAAAAACAATTTTAAAAATGCAGAATAAAAAATGACCAAATCCGAGATTATTTTTAAATTAAAATCAAACTTGGGAAAAAAATATATTTTTTCAAAAAAATCATTCTTAAATTTGTCCTAAATATTTCAAATTCTTCCGCGGTACATTCTCTCATATCTTAATTCAAATTTTATATTTTAATTAATTTTATATTTAATTATCAATAAAAATAAATATTTTTAAGATAAAAAAATAATTATTTCCTTCTATGACCCTTGATTTTAAAATTTTAGATGTTATTTTTGTATCATGTCTAAGAATTATAAAACTCAGATGTTAATATTAATTTTTTGATGCAGAGCATAACCGTTTAGGAAATATGTTAAATTGACTATTTATATTATTTATAATATATATTATAATTGTAATTTTGATTCATATATTTTATAATATTTAAATAACGTTGTAATGAAGTATTATTATCTTACTATTTATCCTTTATCACTTCCATTTTATATAAAAAGGATAACATTACAAATTTTAGTGAAAGGTTAAGATTTATAATATGAGAAAATAAGAACAGTGAATGATAAATGTTTGCGTCGTTTAGACGAAAAGAAAAAATATCAAGGTTTGTGACACATTGACGTGGGTTAGCAAATTCCCAAGCCACAATGATGACGTTACCCTACAAGGGACCCCAAGTAGCTGATTCTGATTAATATCATTTGAAACACGTGGACCAGCTTCTACCGGAAACTTACAATTACCCGTTACTGCTCTGTGCCCTGTGTGAAGCAGTTCTCATGATTTCGGAGTGTTCTCTGTAGGTTGCCAGTTGCAAATGGGCCACGTGTGGGTTGTGAGGTCCCCAGCGTGTAGTACTAGCATAGCTTTTTCATTAATGTTGCTTACAACGTTATTTTAGTATAAGCGATTGAAGCACCGACATTAATTGGAAAACAAAATTGGGTCAATCAGATGTTTTTGTTTACAGTTTTTAAAAAACATTTTAAATTTTTTTCATAAATATATTTGAAAGTGATAAGTTACAAGATGAGGAGAAAATATCTTCGTCTTAAATATTTATTTGAGAAATCTACCGTTTCCAAACACATAATAAGTATTTAGTTAATATTTAATATTTTATAAATCTGGACTCAAAACTGAAATTTGTTTTTATCTTAAATGTTGGTGCGTTTTAATTTTTAAATTAAAAAAATAATGAATATATATATTTTAACTTAATTATGTTAAATTTTCATTTGTTAAATGATGTTTTAAGTTAATATTTGAATTGGAACGTGTCAAACAAAGTAGACGATTAAAATGTGTTGACAAAAAAAAATATCAAAAGTTTGCTTCAATAAAGATTTTTTATGATGATGATGACGATTTATAAAAAAGTATAGAAGACTTAAATGATGATTCATGAAAAAATGTTTAAAATTTAAAAAATGTTTGGATTCAAGAGGTACTTGAAGATTTATTGGTAAAATCAATCGGTATATGAATTTCTTTTCAAAATTTATTGGTAAATCGATCGTTAATTGAAATTTTCAAATTTGTCGGTAAATTTGTCGGTAATGAACAATTTTAAAAATTTGTTGGTAATCTATAATTTTTATTATCGATGGATTTTTCCTTTGATAAACTAGGTGTCAAATTTCTTGCAAGATCTGAGATTTTTTTCTTTTAAATTAAGTAGAAATGGGTGAGAAGAAGATAAAAAGGAAAAAGAGGAAGATGATGAAGAAAATGAGGTGGAAAAGCTAGAGACGGTGGCTGTTGTTGGTGTAATGTGGCTCTAGAAGGGATAAGGTGTGAGGATGAATAGAGTCTAAAACTAAATTCAAAAAGTATGTGTATAACTAATAATTACAAATTAATAGACTATAGATTCAAAGTAAAATAGTAGGGATAGAAAAAAAGAACACAATGGATTTATAATAGTTTACCTCCACTTGAGACCACGTCTAGTCTCTTAAGCAACCTGCTTAAGAAATTCAACTAATCAAGACCTTTTGACTAATAACGAGTATCACCCTCTCTAGGTTACATGAGTTTCAACTTCTCCATGAGTACAAACCTCTCCAGATTACACAAGGTATCAACCTCTACAGTATCGTTCTCAATCTCCTTTTAAGATAAAGAACCCTCAAGTACAATGAATAATAAAAAACACTCTCACAGCAAGAGTGTACAACTTAGCTCATTGGTTATAACTTCACTTAGTGAAAGATTTTACAACAATCAAACTCTCAAACATTATTGATATGACAATTTCTCAGCACTTTGTTTTTTCTAAATTTTTTCATTACTTTTCTCTAGTATGGCTCTATATCCATTATATAGTTGTTGCGTTAGCTAGCTGTTGACAATTTGAATTGCAACTCTTCCTTAAAATCTTGTTAAAAAGGAATGACTTAATCAGTTCTTTAATTTGATTCTTAGGTTTGAATCTTCAATGTCGTTCTTCAAGGCTTTAATTTTGAATAAGCTAATGCTCTCAAGATATCTTCTTTCCTTTTATGAATAAGCTCATTCTTGATTTTAATTCTGCTTTCTCTTCAATGTCCACAATTGTCCTGTAAGAAACTTTGTGCAACTTGATTTTGCATTTGAATCATTAGAGCAATAATATCTTACATTCAATCAAATAGTTCGTTCATTAGTTATTTCCTAATATTTATTTCATTTAAACGTTTGATTCAAAACTTTGTTTTTCTAGAATGTAACTAATATAAAGATATTTTTCTTTAAACGTTGTAATTCTTATCATAGAATCTCTGTTTCAAACAATTACAGCAATATACAAATTCACATGATCAATAAGAGATTATAATAATAAGACCATGAAAAAACATTACAATTATTTCATCTGTTTAAGTCGTTTAACGCCTTAGTCATCTAATAGGTTAAAATACCTTAGGTCATCTAACTCTTTGAGTTGTTTAACACCTTACAGTTTTCAATGACTTAGATTGTCGAGAGACTTAGGTCGTCTAATGTTGTAAACCTAGTGAACACAAGTTTTGTACTCGTCTAACACACTGACTTGTCTACTATTTAGACTCATCTAATTCTAAGAATTGGTCTTTGAATATACTAGACTTCCAAATTACATTAACATGCATAACATTTGACTATTAACAATTGAGCATACACAATCGTAAGTACTCATCACATATTTTGACAGTCAAACTACATTGACCAATTTATTCAACCTCACTATATTTTTTAGATATTCCCTCTTCGTCGTCTAACACAACTTCACTTCTAACTAGCGACTTACTCGTCTGGGAAAGTGATTTGCTTTGTTATCATAAAAAATCTCATTGGCTATAGGCGGTCGTTTATTTCAACAATCTTCCCTTTTTGATGATGACAAAGCCAAACATGAGTAATTCAAACCATTAAATATCACAATATATTTGATCAATCATATTATCAAAAATATGTTAGATTACTAATAAAATAATTTATATCAATATTTATGATCGGGTAATAGAATCTTAAATATCAAAGTGTAAGATGATCATGATATCAAAGCGAATAAACACATGATCATCACACAACGGAATATTAAAACCAATCAAATAATTATTTTAATCAAATGCAAATTTACCAAATAAATTATTCTAATGAAATAAACCAAGGCTGGAAGGAAAGAAACAAAGGAAAATTTAAAATTTCAAAAACTCAAAAACCAAAATCACTAAGACTGAAAATTTCAAAAACAAACTAAAATCTGTCGCTTTTTTTAAAAATTGCAACTTTTTTCTTGTCTTCATTTCTTTCTTTGTTTCTCCCCCATTTTGTTAGCATCAAAAAGAGAATGAAGGGGAAAGATGTCATCATTGCTATGAGGAAGGCTTAGGTGAGAAATAGGCTATATTGTCAAGAGGATAATATACCTTAAGAAGCCTACTTTTCATTATTGTCGACATGTGATAGGTTGCATGTTCAACTTGGCGATTTTTGTCTAACTTCATATTAGTTGAGCACTTGAGTATAATATTTTATTTCTTGAACTATGGTCATCTCAAGCATCTTTTTAAGGACATATATCATTGTGGTCGTTATTGGTGTGTCTACCTAAGGCACATTTGGTATGACTGGTGGGTTGAAAAACTTAAGCAAAAACCAAGTAGATTTTGGTGGTGACTTTATTTCATCAATTGCTGAAATGAAGGATGTAGATGTATCTTCACTTGAAGATTTCTTGGTAGTGACTTTCTATGTGTAGGATGCTTTTGAGCTACACTAGGTTTGTCATAAGAACAAGTTTAAGGAGATTTTATCTTATGAGAGAGAATAACCTTTTTGTTGGAACTCATTATCATAAGACGACTCTAGGTTAAGAGGATATGAGAGGTGTGATTATGGATGAACCAATGATTGGAATATATAGGTATTGGTATGCCTTTAGAGAAGATGTAGCTCAAACATTTTAAGACAAATTTTATAATTTGCAGAACATAATTTTAAAATATTTGAAAAATAAGAAATAAGTGAAATTATTTTGAAAAATAAAACCAGAACATTTCTAAAATAAAGAGATAAGGAAATTGTTGGCACAAGTAAGCTTGAAGCAAAGAATTGATAAAGCCAAGTACATGAAGATCTTATGTGATTGATGAAGATTGTTGAAGATTCGCTTAGATTGTGTTTTTAGTGTGTTAAATCTGGAAATAATATGTTAAATATAATGATTTGGTGTTATATCATGTTGGTAGGGTATATGACATAGGTTAGATGTCTTGTTAGTCTTAGTGTGTCTCTTTTAATTTGTTAAAATGGGTTTTAACAGGTTAAAAGGCTTGCAATATATAGTTTCTGGTATGAATGCATTTAATTAGTTGAATTATTTTTCAATCGACTGATTTCACATAAGGCTAGTGAAATCAGTTGACTATACGGAAAATTCAACCAACTGATTTCATTTAAACCAGACTATATATGTTGTGTTTTCGAGAGTAGAAGTGTGATTCTAAGTTTTAGAGCGCGAAAACTTGTCATTCTTCTCTCGAAAACTCTCTCTCTTTGCAATACACAACTGCAACATGTTGATTGAAGATCTTGGTTGATCTTGGAGGCATTTTGGCTTGGGATTAGCTTGAAGAACACATGTATGGTTGGCTAGGGAGAGTCACCATCAGGTTTGGCTGTTCTTGTGCCTCTGGTTGTTTTTCCTGATGTGATTTCAGGTTTGTAAGTGTGATTCTTGCAGGGTGTGTGTCTAGATTTTTGTGTGAGTCACAAATCTTGTGGGTTTCTCTGTTCAAAAGTGTAATCTTGGTGTGTGAATTGTAAAACTTTTGAATATAGTGGAAACTAGGCTCAAGTTGTCCTGGTAAACTGGATGTAGCTCTATGATTGAGTGAACCAGTATAAAAACAACATTGCAATTCTCTTTCCTTTATCTCACTCACTTTGAATTACTCTAAAAACTCAAGAAAACCAAGGAGTCCACTCTTTGTTGTGCTTTAATGTGTTCTTGTGTAATCTGAGGTTGTATACTTGTTATAAATATTGATTGGAACAAGTCTTGTGTCTAAAAGTTTGTTGTTTGAGTTAAATATGCGAATTCTACATTCTGCATAAATTCCCAGGATTTTAGCCGACTGATTTGAAATTTTAATCGTTTGTTTCATAGCTCAAGAACAAATTAGTCTGCTGTTTTATCTTTTGATCGATTGAAAGTGTATTAGTCTGTAACTTTTACTTTCTAATTCTCCAATCTATTTTATTCAATTGGAATGGTTTTTATGCTTTCAAAAAAATTTTAAATAGCCAATTTAAACCCCTCTTCTTGGCTTAAATTACCATTTCAAAACTAACAGAAATGTGGTGAGAAGAAAAGTTAGACTAGTTGCTAAAGGTTACTCTGAACACAAATGTTTGACTATACTGAAACTTTATGCTTTTGTTGCTTGACTAAAAGCCATTCGCATATTACTATTATTTGTTGCATATAGTAATATAAAATTATATCAAATGGATGTAAAGAGTGCATTCTTAAATGGATTCATCCAGGAAGAGGTATATATAGAACAACCCTCTAATTTTGAGGATTTAAAACATCCAAATCATGTTTATAAGCTCAATAAAGACTATATAGTCTAAAAGAATCCCTTAGAGCTTGGTATGAGAGATTGAGTATTTTCCTAATAGAAAATGGATTTACTAGAGGTCACGTAGACACCATATTGTTTAGGAAAGATTACTCTAATGAACTCATACTAGAGCACATAGATATAAATGACATTATTTTTTGTGCAACCAATGAATAGGAATTCTAAAAGTTTATGAAAAGTGAGTTTGAGATAAGTATCATGAGAGAGTTAAAGCTTTTCCTTGGTTTGCAAATAAAATAAGATAAGGATAATATATACATTCATCAAACCAAATAAGTTAGAGAACTACTTAAGAAATGTAACCTAGAAGATGCTTAAGAGATCAAGACTCGAATGCATCCTAATACATCCTTAGGATTAGAAAATGAGTCTAAATTAGTAGATCACACTAAATATAGGTAGATGATTGGTTCATTGTTATATCTTAATATGCATCTAGGCTTGATACCATGTCTAGTGTTTGTCTATGTGCTCGTTTCAGTCACTCCTAAGAGAAGTACATTTGAGTGTTGTCAAAAGGATATTTAGATATCTTAAAAGTAATACTAATCTTGGTCTTTGCTACAAAAAGAAAGTTATACATTGCAAGGATATTGTGATGTTGACTATGCAAGAGTGATGAGTCATTATTTTCCCTTATTTCATTGCCTTTTCGTGCCCATCTTGATGATTATTTAGAGATGAATTGTCTTTTGTTAGTGCATTTTCATCAATTGGGTTTTATTGTGCCATTATTCCGAATTTTGAGTAATTTGGCATTAATTGGTCTAATTTTGTTTCAAATTATTTTTAGTTATTTTGTGAAGCAATTTTGGAGCTTGGACACTAATCTTAAGATGAAGAGAGATTTGTCACATGATTGCCACGTTTGTCCATGTCATTTCCACATCATTTAAGTGATTGAACTAGCATTTTGGACTCATAGTGGTACTTTTGTAATTATGCTGACCAGAATGATATATTTTATAAATATGTGGACCTATGGTTGTAAGACCCGTGAAATTTAATTAATTAATAAATGCAGGTAGTGAGAGCCTTTATAGCATTTAATATTGATTGATGTGATGTGGAAGAGGCGTAGAGCCGGAGCGGGGCTAAACTTGGGAAGAGTTTTTATCAGATTTTTATTATGTATTGGAATAAATTATAAATCGTTTCATTACTAAACTTTAATCTTGTAATGGAGTTTTATACTTATATTTTGAAGTTTCTTTAAATGATGTAATAAGTTTTAAATTTCCCGTGTTTTTGCGAAATGACATATTTATAAACGAGGTTTATTAATTATTTAATTATTTCTTTTTCTTATTTTATTTAAATCCGTAATATCCGATCGGGATGTTACAATGGTGATGTGACCATGAAATTTAGGTCTCATTTTCATCTAGCAGCCACTTTCTTCTTCCTCACACTCCATTTTCATGTTTTTGAGCTTTGTATGGTGACCCATGGAGGTGCCACCCTAGTTTTCATGTTTTAGCATTCTTTATTCACATTTTACGCATTATTGAGAACATCCATTGATGAGTTTTATGTTTTCTACACATTTTGAAGCTTGGGCAGTTTCATTTTAAGATTGGGACCTTGTTGAATTCACATTTCATCTTCTATTCACGATGTGATCTTTTGCTTTGTCATTGTTTTACATTTTCTACACCTTTTTACATTTTCTACATTGATTTCTTATCATTCGAATGATTGTATTTTGTTTAGGGTTGAACTTTTGTTTGAAATCCATGGAGAACTACTTTTATGTGTTGATTCCTTATAGAGAATGAACTGAAACCTTGAGGTTACTGTTTTATTTGGTTAGGTTCTATCTTACTTTTCATTCAGATTTTGTTTTTGTGTTTAATGGATGAACCATTATGTTTATGCTTATTTTGCAGAGTGGGTCATTGTGTTTTGGGACTGTTATCATGCTTAATAATGCCATTATAGATGAATGAATGTGTGCTTTTCTTAATTGCATATTGAATGCAATTTTAATCTTTGCTTAGTTGATTACTTTAGGAGTTTAAAAGAGTAGACAAAGCTAATTAATTTTGTGACCTGTGATTGGTGGATTTTCATTCAAATCAAGGAATTAATGTTGTTTTCATTACTATTTCATCAAATCTACAATTGCGTTTTATGCTTGTGTTGAATTTGTAAAACTGCCAACCCCCTCTTTATGTTGTGTTTGCATCTGGAAAGCTTTGGTTGAAAACAATGGTCACTAGGAGACGTCTTAGATTAAATCCTGAATATTGCATTTAAATTGTTTAATTTGGTTGGGTATGACCTCGATCAAGGAGACAAGGTAGAATGAAAAAACACCAGTGGATGATTGCATTTCATTGATGAGAATTTAGTATCATCGTGTAGCAAAAAGCAATGAACAATATCATTATCAACTGCTGAAACAGAATATATATAGGCTACCAATTATTTTTCTCAAATACTTTTTGATTAAATATCAACTTGATGACTACAATATAAATGAGAGTAACATCTATACTTTATGACAATAATACTGTTAAAAATCTTGTTTGGCATTATAGGACAAAGCACGTTGAAATTAAACATCATTTCATTAGGGATTATGTTCAGAAAGGGATTATTGACATAAGGTTGTTTCAACATATGAACACCTAGAAGATAAATTTACAAAACCTCTAATTAAAGAGCGATTTAATCATCTGAGAACCCTTCTAAGAATGTGAATCAATGATTAATATATTGTAGTGGGCATTAGCAACAGTCTATCCAGTTAGATGTATCTTAGTGCATTAGACACATTTCAAAATCCAATTAAGAAATTACAGCAAAATCAACCAGAAAGGCTTAACACTCCATGGAACGTAAAAATAACATAAAAATATAATAGAATATAAGGGAGGATGTGAAAGATGGTGGAGGGGACAAAATTAGGTCCCTCAAAGGGGTTCCTAAGCTTCCCTTATGTGTTTTCCTAAGTCTTATTTTGATAATGTAATCTCGTCCAATTATTTTCTAAATAATCCAATATCTCCATGATATATTTGGTTGTCGTGGAGATCTATAAAGATTTAAGATCTTGCCAAATTTTAAAAAAAATTGACAAATATTTTCTTTTAATATTTACTGATATAGTTAAATAAGATAATTATTTACAAATATCAATTAAAATATCTAAAGATATATTTGCCCCAAACTATCTTTATATAAAGTGTTATCAATTATCAAAGCACTTTTTTTTTTGGAAAAAAGATAGAGAAAATCGCAAGGTCTAATTCTTCACTTTTTCATGCTTCTCTTACCTTCTTCATGCAATGCTTGACTTGACTTTTTTGAGATTTTGATAATTTTCTATTCTTGGATTTATCTTTAAGGGGTCATGAAGCTTAAATCAATTTATTTCCACACCTCCATGAGCTCAACTTAACTGGAATTGCACTAGTGCACCTCAAAATATTGTAATAACATTTATGCACATAAAAACCTATTTTTAACATGTTTTTGTATTTCATGCTCAATAAACCCAATTATAACAACTCCTAATTAAAACGATCTCTTAAAGCACAAAAACCAATTAAGAATCCAAGATTAAAGGCTAAATGAGGCATACATATGCACTCAACACACCCCCACACTAATCCTTTTACACTCTTGGGGCAAACTTATTAATTTTAAAACTTTATTTTCATATCAACATTATACTAAAGGAAAATAATTTCACTAGACACTAATCAATATTCCAAAAAAATCAAGTTGCCATGAATAATGCGACTAGAAACATGATATTTAAGCAGCACATGAGTTAATCTTTTGAGTTTACAAGAAAATGAAGTATTAAAGAGATCACTCAAGTTAAAATGTATATTCTCTCAACAATGCTCATTGAAGTGTTTAGGCTTGTGTTTTCACTCAAAATACTCATGCAAGTAAATATTACCATAACTTAACAAGATTCTAATATTCACATACTTTTGGAAAACATGCATTCAATGATCATGAGGAATTTTTAAAGTTTGTAATGTGGCCAAGGCAAAGGTAGGAAAAATTTAGGATATAGAGGTTTAAAAATTTGGAAAGAAAGAATTAAGGAGCAAAGATTTTGGAAAACAAAATATGTTAGTTTCTTTGTGCTCTTTTTAAGAAAGCAATTATTTTTCTTTTTCAACATTTTCTTTTTTACTTTTACTTTTACTTTTTCTTCTCTCTTTCTTTTTTGCTTCCTTTCACTTTTTTCCCATGACTCTCTTATCACATTTTTCTTCCCTTTGACATTTTTATTGTTATGGGTAAGATACTCACCCCTACACTTTATTCTTCAATCATTCCTATCACAATCCAGTAGCTACTTCTTTCTTCCTAAGGCAAGGGAGAAGAAGGTATTTTTCTCTTTAAGGTTTTGCAGTGGGCTTAATATAAGAAAAGAAAGATTTAAGGCTCAAAGGGGTTGTTAATGGATTAATATTAGGATGGTCTTGTATGATGATGAGAGCATAATCAATTCTTAAATATTATTTCAACATCATTGAAGGAAGTGCATGAATGGGAGTGTCACCCAACACAAAATCTGTAGAGGAAACTCGTTCCCAACGAAAACAATGGCGCCCGATGCAACACGAAACTTAGTAACACTGACCTTTGTTCACTATTTTACTCATAACTTTCTTTATAGACCTCTACATGAGTTTATTCTTTTTTGCGTTGGACTCTAGGCTCACATGGCTTTAATTTGACAACAAGAAAGTATATTTTGGACATCTAAGTTAGATGTTGTTTAATTTTGAAAAGCAACCATAAGCTATAGAGGAGGTGGTCTCCATCACCAGCCATGGAACCCAACAATGTGAGTGTTGTGCCTAGCGGGGTTGAAGTTAGTGGCCTATGTTTTCTCCGTTTCCAAAAGTGGTGCCTAGCGCTAGGAATGATGCCCAGTGTGCGTGTACGCCTCCTAAAAGTCTTGAATGTGTTGTTTTGTGGTTTATTTAACTAAGTCTTGTAATTAGGATATAAGTTTTGCTTAGTTAGACTTAATTCTAGGTCAGTTGACCCTCCACAATAAATAGGGGGCTGAATTTATTTATAAGAAAGATTTGACATAAATGAAATTAGAATTTCTTTGCACTCTGGTGGGAGAAAGGTGTCTCAAGTCTCTCTTAGGTCTTATCTTGAGTGTCAACTCAAGTGGTGAATCCTCCATCACTCATCTTGGCGTTATCCCCAAGTAGCATGGCTTCCCCCATTCTTTCCATTCGACTTCGCTCACCTTCACAACTCACTTCATCTCTCCGTTCTTCATTTCCTCTTTTTAATTTGTGTTTTCATTGGTTTTGTTTGTTTAATCAGCTCAAATCTTCCATTTTCATTTCAATGCACCAAACATCTCAAACATATTTCTCAATTTCATGAACTGCGAAATGGGTATGAAAAAAGTGAGATAAGAATTTTTAATAATTACAAAAATATAGGAATATGGTTAAATATTTTATGTAAAAGATAAAACAGATTGTTGGTTATAATTTTAAAGGGTTTTTTTAAAAAGTTTTTATATAATGGTTTATTGTTATTTTAATTTAAAATATTTTCTAAGATATACCAACAAAAATGTAGGAAAAGATGTATTTGATATTTTATGGTTATTAGAAAGCTCGCATAAAATCTCTTAAGTGTGTATAGGGTCTTAAGAGTCAGACTGAAACATATAAATATACATATACATACTAAACGAGTGAGTTAGTGTTATGCTTGGTGAGAAAGAACGTGACATAGGGAAAGCTTTGAAGGTTTACATATTAAACATGTTTTTTTCTTGAGAATGTGAGTTTCCCATTGGTTCCACCATAGTGAAGGAGGCTGCCCTGTGAGAGTGATGTGTTTCATGCTAGTTTTTTATTAAATAATATTAGTTTAATTTTTACATAAAAAAATATGAAGAGTATTTACCTATAAAAATATTTATATAATAATTTAATATAAAATGATAAATATAATTTTTTTATTAACGAATTTTGTAAGATAAAATTATTACATGAAATTCTTTTTATATGACAATGTAAATAATTTATATTATTAATAAATAAATATATATATATATATATATATATATATATATATATATATTTTAAATACTATTACTTTCAGACATAAAAATAATTTTTTTTCTAAATTTAATTTTATCCAATGACTATGTAATTCGAAATCATAAAAGGATAAAATTAAAAAATACTATAAAAAAGAATTAACACTTTTAAATGTGATTTATACTTTAATAATTTATTAAAGGCTAAGTAATATTTGTAATTTTAAGAAGTGTGGTTTTTTGTTATGAAGTTATATTTTAAATTTTTGAAATAGTACAATCTTTTTAATTTATTTTTATACAAATATAAGGGGAGGGAGTAGAACCCAAAACCTCTTTCATCCTCCTTTCCAAACTTTTCAAATCAACCTTATGAAAGGCAATTATTTTTGGTTAGTTGGTGCTCTAACTTTTTTTTTTGTTTCAATTTGGTCTTGGGTTTTTTAAAAGTAATTCAACTTGATCCTTGCTATTAGTTTTTTCACAAAAGGTGTTAAAGTCAATTCCACATGTCAATTTGTGATATTTTTGAATTTAACACAGTTTTTGAAAAACTAACAAGGACCAAATTGAATCACTTTTAAAAAAATCACAACCAAATTGAGACAAAAAAAAACTGAGGACCAATTTGACACTTCTTGACAAAAACAAGGAACAAAAGAGTAATTTAGCCAAAAAAATAGCATAGAAAAAAGAATTAGTTCTTTCAAAATAAGTTACTCTTGAATGATAAATATATAAATATAGTAAATACATTAGAAGAGAACACTTTAACTTATGGCTAAAATAAGTGATTATTTATGTTAAAAGAAGTGATTATTTATTTATTTCAAAACTAAACTAATCCTTCAAATAATATTTAGGCATGTCATGGATTAAATTGATTAACAAAAGTGTCCTACCTGTACCCGACACTACCTCTAAATAGCCGATTATCGGTCACAAGAACACCATAGTACCTGTACCCGACCCTATCCAACCAAGGCCAGGCACTACGTACTGGTTACTCCGAATGTCAAAAGAACCCATAGTACCCGTACCCAACCCTATCCCACCAAGGTTAGGTATTGGGTACTAGGTACTCCAAAGGTTGTGATCTTCCCATAGTACATGTACCTGACCCTATCCCACAAAAATCGGATACTAGGTACTGGTTACTCCAAAGCTTGTGATCTTCCCATAATACCCGTACCCTACCCTATCCCACCAAGGTCAGGTACTGGTGATGAGTGCGTATTTTTGCCCTCATTTAATGTTTAATTATGGGTATTTAATTGAATTTGTGTGCTTAAAGATTGATTTAATTGGGATTTCCTGTAATTGGGTTTATTGAGCATGAGATACAAAAACATGTTAAAAATATATTTTTAGTTGCATAAATGTTCTTTGGATATTTTGAGATGTGTTAGTGCAGCTGCAGTTAAGTTGAGCTCATGGACGTGTGGAAATAAATTGCTTAAAGATTCATGACACCTTAAAGATAAATCCAAGAATAAAAAATTATCAAAATCACAAAAATCCAAGCCAAGCATTGCATGAAGACGGCAAGAAAAGCTTGAAAAAGTGAAGAAGTTTGGCTAAACCAAGAAGAGAGCAACAAAAAAATTGAACCTTACGATTTTCTTTATCTTTATGATAGAAGATAATTTGGGAAAAATATATCTTTAGATATTTTATTTAATATTTTTAAATAATTATCTTATTTAATTATATCATAAAATATTAAAAGATAATAACTACCGAATCTTTTTAAATATGACAAGATCTTCTTGAATCTTTTTAGATCCACAACAAACAAATATATCTTGAAGATATTTGATTATTTAGAAGATAATTTGAGGAGATTGCAAAGGGTTGATTTAGAAAATTAATACAAATATTAATTGGTGATAATTTATCATATATCTTTAATTAATTAATTAATTTAATTATATTAGATATTGATATTATCAACCAACTATATTGGTCTAATAGTCTATATCTCTCCAAATATTTTTAAAATAACTATAAAGATAAACAATATTTATCTTTATTTTAAAATATATTTGAGAGGTTTTAACAACCGAAAAACCCAGTCCAAGTCCTATATAAAGCGACAAAGGGAGAAGTAGAAAACACAAGCTCGTGACTTCGGAGTTGTGGAAGCCTTAGGGGGGCCTAATTTCGTTTCCTTTTTCTCTCTCCATTCTTCTATTATTTTTATTTTATTTTGCATTCCATGGAAGGCTAAACTTCTTGGGTTGATTCCATTGTAATTTCTTAATTGGATTCTGAGGTTAGATCAATTAATTTGTTTGTTCTTTTGATTCTTGTTGATATTGATTTTCTTCTATGTCTTTTGGTTCTTAATTTAGTAAAAATAATGATTTTTACATTGTAGCAAGTTAGCACAGTGTTAAATTTCTATAACATAACAATCGTGTGAGTCTAAGGGTTTTTAAATTTTAATTAAGAAGTTACTTTGATTAATTTTACAAACTTTCATATGATTGCATGAGTTTTTGCTAATAATTGTGAAGTTACTTTGATTAAACGTGAAAACTTAGATTAGAATTAATCAAGAAGTTACTTTGGTTAATTAGCTTTTTACTAGATATAAGACGTAAAAGAATGGACATGATTAGGATTAGTAATATTTAATAGAGAAGTTACTTTGGTTAAATTTACTAAGATTAATCTACAAAGTTTTTGCTTTTGATTGAGAAGTTACTTTTGTTGAAAGTAAGGATGCTAACAAATTAATTTTGAGAAGTTACATCGATTAATTTGAAGTCTTAAACAAGAAATCAATAACAATAATCTTTAGGAAACCAATGATGAATCCTATTTTGAAAAAGCAGTGGAATTGACCTATTTTTCTTTACTATTTTTTCTATCTTATTTTATCTTTTTATCTTTATCTCTCATATTTTTATTATTTTATTTGACTAACTCTCTTGTATAGTTTTATAAGAACTAATTTGTTAAAAATCAATTTCGTGTTCGTTGGGAGACGACTTTGGGTTACTTTACCCTTTCTATTTTTGATAGAGGACTATCCCAAGATTCCATACAAGAAGAACTTTAAGATGAAACTTTGGGTTTTCTTTTAGAAATTAGTTATGTTCTATGTTTTTGGGCTTCAAGTTTTATTTTATAAATTAGTTTATGCTTTTATGTTTTGGGCTTGGACCTTATTGTAGGGTTTTCAGGTTTGCTTAAACTTATGTGCCTATAAATAGAGGTACCAAAAAATTGATGGGACACTTTTAGTCATATATTGAATTTGATTTCATTAAAGAGAGGATTTTCTTTGTTCTTAGCTTAGGCCTCCGGTTCTTATCAAAGATTAACATCTTTGTGGCGAATCTTCACTTGACTTATCAATCTGCTAGATTGTGGCGTCCTCCATCTCTGTCTTATTCCACGTTCTTCTCTGATTTATGGGCCTCTTGAGGATTCAAATTCAGAAACGATCATACTCTTTCCTGGATTGGATCGTATCATCTGGTATCTAGAGCAAAGTTCTGGTTTGAATTTCCTCTTCTATGTTATTTTTCTGTCATATGAAAAAAAAAACACTACAATTTTTCAATATCTGTTTGTTTTATGTTTTGTTTTAAATTTTGTTTGTTTCATTGGTAAGGAGTAAAACCCTTAAGGTTGTTTCATATTTGGGTGAATTTTTTTTTATTTTGCGTATTTTTTTTTTCTTTTATGTTCTTTGTTTAAATTGTGTATTGTTAGTTTTGAAATGGTGAGTTTAGGCGAGAAGGGGAGGTTGAATTGGCTTTATAAAACTTTTTTGAAAGCTTAGACCTCTTTTCAATTGAATCTAATGGACTAGAAAGTTTGGATGTAAATGCAGCAGACCAGTACACTTTCAGTCGATTCAAATATAAAACAGCAGACTAAATTGTTCTTGATGCTATGAAACAGTCGATTAAAAATGCAATTCAGTCGGCTAAAATATTGGAGAATCATGTAGAATGCAGAATTTGCGAATTCAACTCAAACAACAATCTTTTACATACAAGACATGTTCTAATCAGTATTTATAACAAGTATAAAGCCTCAGATTACACAAGAACGCATTAAATCACACCAAAGATCAAATTGCTTGGTTTTCTTAAGTTTTTAAAGAGTTTCAAAGAGAGAGAGATGAGGGAAAGAAGATGGCACAACTGTTTTTATACTGGTTCACTCAATCACAGAGCTACATCCAGTTTACTAGGACAGCCTGAGCCTGGTTTCCACTATATTCAAATGTTTTACAAATCACAAACCAAGATTACACTTTTGAACACAAAACACACAAGATTTTTGACTCACACAAAAATCTAGAACCACAACCTACAAGAATTACACTTGCAGACCTGAAATCACATCAGGCAAACCATCCAGAGGCACAAGAACATCCAAACCTAATGGTGGCTGTCCCTAGCATACCATACATGTGTTCTTCAAGCTACTTACAAGCCAAAATGCCTCCAAAATCAACCAAGATCAACCAAGATCTTCAAACCACGAGTTCTAGTTATGTATTGCAGAGAGAGAACGCTTCCCAGAGATGAATGCCACAATTTGGTTCAGAAAAACTCAGATTCGCACCTCTGCTCGCGAAAACACGACTTATATAGTTTTGGTTTAAGTGAAATGAGTCGATTGAATTTTCCGTACAGTTAGTTGATTTCACCTGACTTAAGTGAAATCAATCAATTGAAAAATAATTCAACTAAATGAATGCATTCATACCAGAAACTATATACAACAAGCCTTTTAACCTGTTAAAACCCATTTTAACAGATTAAAAGAGACACACTAAGGCACACAAGACATCTAACCTATGTCATATAGCCTACCAACATTGTATAACACTAAACCATTACATTTAACATGTTATTTTAAGATTTAACACACTAAAACTAAATCTTCAAGTGGATCTTCATCAAACTTTATCAAACACTTAAGATCTTCATGCACATGGCTTTATCAATTCTTTGCTTCAAGCTTGCTTGTGCCAACATGTATTTCTACATTTGATTTGTGAAAATTATTTGCTTTTGTGTTTGGGATTTGCAAGTGCACTTACTTTGATTTACATGAGTATGAGGGTTTGAAGGATAAATTGTTTAGTTTGTTTTTGTATTGAATTGCAAAAAAATAAAATACAAAAAAAAAATTGTGGATCAAAGTCAAAAGGAAACAAATATGTATTGAAAAAGAAAAGGATCCAAAAAAAAAGGAGTTCAACACAACTATTTGTTACAATTTATTTGTGGTTTATTGATATCTACTTGCAATCCATCTTTCTCTTAGAGTCTCCGTGTTGTCTCCTTTAACTCTCTTTGGTCGTCCTATTATTTTCTAATTTTAATTTTCTTGTTTTGTGTCTTTAAAATTCCTTGAAGTTTTGTCTAGAGTTTTGAATTTTCTTTGTCCTCTTAAGTCAAGATTTAGATCTCGCAACATTTTTCACGTTGTTAGTTCGCTCTTTGCTTAAGTTACTAGAGTTCTTTGCCAAGTCCTAAAGGGAATTTGAGTGGAAAAAGACAAGAGAGTACATTCAAGAAAAAACCTATAAGTGTGATACACGAGTGGAAAATTGAGCGAAACACTTAGCCGAGTGGTGAGGTCCAAAAAAAAACAATTATTTTTTCTAACATTTGCTTGCAGGACATGACTTCTTCCCAGAATAGTGAGCCTCTATCACCTAAGACTGTGACATTTATGGTTGCACTTGATAAGCTCACATTAGAAATGAATCAAATGCAACAACACAATCAACAACAGTTCGAAAGGCTCCAAAAGTCTAATGAAGATGTGAGCATGAGATTAGAGGGGATGGAGAGAAGAAGAAGGAAACATGATGATTCAGACCATTCTCCTCATAATGATGAAGAGGAACATGTTTTTAGGCCATGGAGAGGCCAAAGACAAGAGGCCTTTGAGCACCATATGCTTAGGAGGGATAATTGTAAGACCCGTAGAATTTAATTAATTAAATAATTAATTAATTAATAAATGCGGGTGGGAAGAGCATTTATGACATCAAATTCTGATTGGTATGACATGGAAAAGTACTAGCTCAAGTGGCTGAGAGTACTTTGATTGTGTGAGAGGACTTGGGTTCAAGTGCTATGTATGCCAATTTTGTGTTATTATTTGTTATTGTTTTAAATATATGTTAATCATGTTGTGGAATAATATGAGATTTGGATTATATTTGTTAGCATGAAACATGAATTGGCTTAATGGTTGTGCATTGATTTGGCATTTGCATGGTTGTGGGTTCAAACATTGGAGAACCTAAATTAAACTTTATTTTTGCTAAACTTTAGTTTGGGTTGAATGTGAAGATTTGATGGAAAACCTAGATGAATGGGCAGCTTAGAAGCCTGGAAGAGTCTGAAAAATAGACCATAAAAGATCATTGAATGTTAATAAACATTACCATTAAGCCTATTTTTCGTTTTTGGTAATTAAACAAGCATTATGGGCAATAATAAAAGGCTAATTGTGAGAGAGAGAAGGGTTTTGGAGTCTGAACATTTGAGGTATTGAGGGATGCACGAATTCAAAGAGAAACAGTGAGTAGGGAGTGGAATTGAGGGGCTGGACAGTGGAAGAGCTTAGAGGAATTGTTGGAACTCAAGGAAAGAACTCAAGCACTATATTTCTTTAAGCGAAGGAATTCCAGGTTAGGGGAGCTGGACTTCGCCGTTTTATTCGTGTTGTTAATACTATGTGATATATGATGTATTGGGTGCTTGTACTGTGTTTAATGGATGAAATTCTGCTTTTTGGAATTTTTCCAGAAACCGCCTGGCGGGTGATGAATCACCGCCAGGCAAGACGTTTATTTTGTGTTGGTTTCGGGTTCTGGAAGAAGAACCGCCTGGCGGTACATTCCCGATCGCCAGGCGACGTGTATTTGTGTGCACCAGTTTTGGGTTCCTATTTGAACTGCTTGACGATGATGAATTTCTGCCAGGCGACACGAACCATTTTGGTTCGATTTTAACGATTTTGGGTGTTATAGAATGAGTTTGATCAGGGAAAAACCAAGTGGTAATTTTTAAGGGATAATCTAACATGTATTCTATTGATTTTTAGTGAAATGGATGGTATAATCTGATGGAACAGTATAATTGAATTCTTAGGGTTTGGATATTGAAGGTCTGATAGACTTAAGCCTGATAAAGTTAATTATACTAAAACGATTTTTGTTGAATTTAGACTAAGTGATGATTGGTGGCACTAGCATCAGGTTCTTGGAGAGAATTAATTGTGATTGAGATAAGAGAACAACCAATTGGTATGGGGGATCATCCGTAGGGGCTGCAAAACTAGGAAATTGCCCAGAAATCCATGTGCTGCTTAGCGGCACAGGACTCACCGCCAGGTGCCTTCGCAACAATATTGACTTTGTGTGGTTGCACGAGACAGTGAGGTAGTGGGGTATTTTGTTTTCCGGATAGGCAAGTGCATGGAATTAAGAATGTTAATTGGTGAAATAGTGATGAAGGATTATTTTGTTCCTTTTTAAGATTATTGAATATGGTGTGAGTTGATTAAGAAAGCTAAGTGAAATCCCCACTGGACATTAAGATAGCAAGCTATCTAGATGTGAAGGTTCCTTTCA
>Ga0214542_1003474_pt1 | contig 32104 bp, 13 predicted proteins | sample CNSS1metaG_FD_160096 | JGI IMG/M metagenome (GOLD analysis project Ga0214542, IMG submission 160096) | Root nodule microbial communities from cowpea collected in UCLA plant growth center, Los Angeles, California, USA - CNSS1 | ecosystem: Host-associated > Plants > Roots > Nodule | place: USA...
ATATTTGAGATCAATTCCGTATTCGTTGTGAGACGACTCAGGGTTATCTTAACCCTAACTATTTTCTTCACTACAAACTGGCAATACTGAAGTTGCTAAAGTAGTGATAATTTGATCGCCTAACGACTGTGATATCAATCTCCTCCACGCGGACATAGTCGACTGCACGCAATTTGAGTTCGTGCATAGAGGCAGGTGGGTGGAGGTAGACCTTGTTGGCGAAGGGGCCGGGTTGCAGGGTAAGTGCCATGCACTAGAGGATCATCTCCTGGTTGAGGTGTGGGGTGCGAAGAGCTGCCTTATTGAAGCGATCTATGAATGTTCTGAGTGGTTCACCTTGTTCCTGTCTAATGCCCAGGAGGGAGATTGTGGTAGTTTGGTGTGGATGGCTGCCAGCGAAATGGGTGGAGAACATGTGGGAAAGGACGTCGAAACTGTCGGTGAAGTAAGGCGGAAGGGTTGTGAACCATTCTAGGGCAGGGCCCTTGAGGGTGGTGGGGAAGGCTTTGTAGAAGACTGCATCTTAGGACGTGTACAGGGCGACATGGGTGATGTAGACTTTGAGGTACTCGTCAGGGTCGGTTTCGCCAGTATAGCGGTCTAGGGTGAAAGGTTCCCACTGGGTAGGAAGAGGGGTGTTGGCGATAAAGTCGGTGAAGGGGTGACGACGTCTGGGCTGGTGGGGATGGAGCAGATGGGATAGGATGGGGTGAGTGATCATAGCGGGGAATGTGAAAGTAAGGTTGTGATGGGGGATGTGGCTTGTTGGAGGATATTGTGGGTTGTATGGTGGAACATGTGTGGTGTGTAGGTTGGTGGGTATGTTGTAGGGGATCTGGGTGGTAGGGAGGGTAGCGGCAAAGGTTGGGGCTGCGGTATGGGGATGGGTGGAAAGGATGGGTGTTTGTTGGGTAGTGGTGAAGGTATGAGGAGTAGGGTTGTATTCGCTTTCCTCCTCTGTGGGCTGGAAGGCCGGGGACCTTGCAACTTCAGAGGTTTCCTTGGCTTTTCCCTTCAGGTTGGGATCAGCTTCGATCTTTCGCCTAAGGCGAGAGTTCTCTTGTCGCAGCGCCTCTATCTAGTCAGCACTGCGTTTCTTCAGATCTGCCAACTCTTGTTGCATCTTCACTTGGCCGTCTAGGATGACGGCCAGGTCAGGGGTGATGTCAGCAGGTCCTGAGGGACCAGCATCCGCTTGCTTGTTCACTTCAGCTTTGCTACGAGTTGAAACCATCTTCGGGGAAAAACAGGTACTAAAGGTGTTCGTCTCGTGCCCCACGGTGGGCGCCAATTGTTCCTCCAGAGAACAAATAAGATGAGTTAGGCACAATCGTCACCTTACCATGTAGTCCGTTATCTCCTCAGTTGGCCTCTTCCCGGTCGATACATATCGGATTGGACCCAGAAGGGGTTACCTGCAGAAGGGACTCCGAAGCTCAAGTGAGTCAAAACTCTCAAAAAGGTTAAATATGTGATTAATGAATGCGTACCTTTAATTACTGGGGTCCACGCGTATTTATAGAGCATTAATTATGTCTGGTTATTCTATGGGCCGAACCTTAGCTTGGGCTTTAGCTGTAAGTGGGCCTAGGCCCTAGCCCAGGCCCTTAGGACCTATTGAACGCTGGGGGGCTTTAATCTTACTGAGTCTATTAGAGTAGTCGGCCTAGGCCGGCTACTTTCCTTGACTGCTTAGGTTGGTTATATGCTATCTTGTGCATGTTATTCCTGTAGATGTTTAGGTTAGATCTGATAAGACTTAGGCTAACTCAGCCTAGGCTGAATACTTGACTGTTTTGGTATGCATGTATCGTTTACTTATTTGGTCGAGTTTGGCTAGGTGTGGTACACCAGTCCCCCAGCCTTGGCCGATATGAGTTGTCGGTCAAGGGTGATATGTGTTGGTATGCTAGTGGGGCCGGCTAGGTGTGGTACAGATAGAAATTGGATTTGTAAATTTTTATAGATATTTTCATTCTTGAACTTTGCTTGATTTTCCAAATTATGAAAAATTATGAACTATGCAAAATTATGAACTTGACTTGCTTTTCCAAATTTTATAACTTAGAAAAGGGTATTAGGCGTTAGTTCATACGAAAACTGAGGCAGAAAGATAATACTGATTAACTTTTTCTTTCTAATTTTTAATGCCTTTTAGGCTTCAGTTGTTCTACAACTGAGGTAGTAAGTTTCACTTTTCTGTCTCGATTGTTGTCAGAACTAAGGTATAAATTGTAAAACCCCTTTCGAGATGCCACGTATAAAAGTTTTTTTTTTCAAATTTCAATATACAATCACTAAACCTCTTTTACAAATTTCACCACATTCAACTTGGAATTTACACAACAAAATTTTACTTCACAAATCCACACTTAATTGTCCATTAAACCTTTTGACTTACCTTTTCAACCTTTTATTTTGAGCACCAAAACAATTAACCAATAGATCAACACCAACAATGCAACCAAGCACTACACTAACCAATAGATCAACACCACCAATTATGATTTCTACCGAACTTTTACTACACCAACCATCCAAGATAATTTGCACACACTAAAACCATATTCACCTCGTAAACCTTTCACCTAAAATGATCAAAGTTAACTCCAAAACCATTATCAGCTCAACTTATTTTCATTCTCTAAAAAAAAGTGAATTTCCCTCTTGCATCATTCCCCTAATTTTCATAATAAAAAATTATAAAAAAAATATTTCCAATGCCCATATGCCAAAGTTCATAGTCATCAAAATTACTACTATTAAATTTACATCAACACGCCGAAGCTATAATAATTCCAACTGACTTACCTCCCAATGGCCTGCTTCTCCACTACCAAAAATCACAATTCCAAGGAAAAATGAACTTCAATCATACTAATGTCTTCACCACAATATCACAATATTATAAGACGATAAAAGAATTAATTCTAGAGTACACCATGAATTCATCCACACCACAGAACAAACATTTATCTTCTTAGAAAAAAACCACTAATCCATCATGATTCTCTATTTGCAAAAGAAAGAAAGCAACACTTTACTCCATACCCCATCAACACAAAACAAAAAAAATAAAATAGAGTAGTTTTCCTTACAATTGCAAGGAGAAAACCCACACTCAATATACATTCATAAAACCAAGAAGAACAAGGCTTAGCATACCTTACAATTCCATGTTGAACACTCAAACTCAATACATGTCCACAAAAAATTAAGAAAGAGCAAGGCTTAGCACCCCCTACAATTCCATGTTGAACACTCAAACTCAATACAAGTCCATAAAAGAATTAAGAAAGAGCAAGGCTTAGTACCCCTTACCTTGATTTCCTAGAACAAGACCACCTTAGCTTTACTCTACTTCTCCCTTGCTCTTCACGTTCTAACAAAAAAAAAAAATATACTCTATCTCTCTTCCTCCCTAAACCACATGTTGCCTTTCCTCTCTTCCCAAACTCCAATTTTTAACATAGCTATAAAAACCCTCTGTTTTCCCTTTCAAGCATGTAAAAAGAAATTAAAAATTATTTTTGGAGTGCACAATCCTTTTCCTTTCCCACCTCACGTTAATAATTTTTTGCCCAATTACTCACCTTAGTTTCAATTAAGGCGCTAGTGTTTAGATACAACCTCAAGTTTTCACATTCTTATGTGCACCACAAATTTAATTACCAAAAAATACACACAATTGGATTCGAACACACAACTCCCACCTTAGTTTCAATTAAGGTGCTAGTGTTTAGATACAACCTCAAGTTTTCACATTCTTATGTGCACCACAAATTTAATTACCAAAAAATACACATAATTGGATTCGAACACACAACTCCCAAGACTTAAGCAAAGACCTCAATACCATATCAACTATCATGCTTTTTTAGTCATTCAACACGCACATCAACATTTTAGTAACATCCACACATTCAATGCATTCAAGAACAAAACCAAATAAATTCTAAAAGTACCAAATAAAATATAAGCCACCCCTAACATATAAGTCATGCTCAAAATGCACACAAGCACCTCCACACAATAATAAAACAACATTTAAAAAAATATAATTACTCCAAATGCACTAGGAATCAAACCTTTGACCACTAACTCATGAATAAGGCTTTAACCAACTTTGCCACTCTTCATTTCCGTTTATGACATTTTGTATTAATTCAATTAATATTCCTCACATCCAATTAATACCTCAGAAATATAATTATTTTTCCTAGATGTTACAAAAATATGCCTCGGTTCATAATCGAGGCAGAAAAGTCACCCTTTTTTACCTCGGTTAGATATGTCTCGGGTCTTAAACTGAAGTCAAATGACCAAAATAACCACGGTTGAAACCTTTTCTGCACTGGTGTGCTGCCTTAAACCACACAAAAGGAAGCTAAACGTGGCCCAAGACTTATGCTGTTGGGCTGGACTTGTGAAGCTTATGCTCGTGGCCCAAAAAGAATTACAAGGAAAACATGGGCTGAATACAAATCCAAGGAAATTGCTAATTACACCACACCAAAACATTAAGCATATACATTTATTTAAGTATTTCAAAACATGAAAGATAAATGGGTATGGTCATTGGTCAATGCTGAAAGCCTCTTTAGGTGATTTCCATCAATTAAAAAATAAAATTACTATTTTACCATTGTAGTTAAAATTAATATATTATAATTATTAATATTATTACTATTATTTAATGATATATATATATATATATATATATATATATAGATAACAAATATATATATATATATATATATATATATATATATATATGATGGTGTTTGTAACCAATTAAGTAACCAGTTACATATATATAAATATATGTGAAGAACACCGATTATGGAATCGGTTACATATATGTATCTATGCATTGAGAACGAGATATGAGATAGAGATACTATAGTGTAATATCAATTTGTTTTTTCTTCATTCTAATGGGATGATGAACCCACATGTCTTTACTCTCACTCGCTTGCAAATCATTGTAAACGAACAACCTCCATCTTGGAAAATCAGCTCTCTTAAATTCGTTTGTGCACTAAATTCATGCAAGCGAACAGACCCTAAGAGTTGAGCATTCTAACAATAACGATATATGATTAGGAATAACCAAAAAACTTGTTTACGTGACTATTTTTTCAACTTGACAAGAAATTCTTGTATCTATTGGGTATGATTATGAGTATGGGTATAGAAAATATTCAATTTTTTAAATAGGGTATGAAGGTGAAAATGAGTATGTATACACTTACTTTGTTTCCATTCCTACACATGTCCATATATATGTTCTTGTCGTTATATCAGTTTCCATTTTTAAATTACTGATTAGAACACATTTAATTTATTAAATAATCTAACAGACTTATATTAACTTTTTGTGCTCCTTTATAACTTATTTCTAAGACACACATTTGATCAATGTTTATTCTTTTCTATAATTATTTGACATTTATTCAATTGTTATTTGATAATCTTATTCATAATTTCTTTCTTGATATTTGACATTAGACAAAAGAAAATGTGTATTATTTTGACATTGAATACTTGATATTATGTTTTCTTTGTTATTATTTTTATTTTATAAAAAAGGTATTGCAAATTCTTCCATGGACAACAGTTCATACTGTCTCCTCAAAGATTGCAATCTTACCTTCTTGATTTTTTTCTACACCTCCATGTACCCGTTATAGTATATCTATTGCTTCCTTTTCTATTTGCTTTCAAAATCTTCTCAAAATTCACTATGTCCACACACTAAAACAAGAGACACTTTGCGACTTCATCCTTCTCTTTAGCACCTTCTATAATTTCCCATAGTTTTTGATAGCCAAGAATGGCTTCCATTCTTATAACCTAGTAGTTATAATTTCTTTCATCAAGAATTGGCAAATTTGAGAAGAAATATCCACAGCCAGTCCCAATCATTGTAGATACTACAAAATTTTCCAGAACCTCAACACTACTCTAGATACCATTTATTGGTAGAGGAAGGGAGAAGACACTCTCTAACAGGTAAGAGTATCTATACACACAAATATGCACAATATATGTTTGTATGTATGTTTCTGAGCGTACTATTGATTCAACACTTCTTATATAGAGTTGTCTTATAACAAAAATAGAAAAAAAAGAATTAAAACTATAATTGTCCTATACTTGAATTAATACAACAAAATCTACTCTAAACTAAAATATAATGTAATGATCATTAGCATATATGCTTTCCTGATACTAGAAACATTAGCTTAAAGTCACTTGTTATCTTAGCCAAAGAAAACTAAAAAGAAATAGTAATCCATGAAAGAAACGAAGTATAGTGTAATTCATCTTTATAATATAAAAAATCTCAAACTCCAACTTTACATTCATAATTCCAAAATTTCATTATGCAAAAATGCATTTATGATATTTGAAGTGATCACTATTCAATAAATTATATGCAACTTATAACAATCCAATTTTGGAGAATATAACAGGCATCCAATTTTAACCCAAGGAACGAAGTGGAAGTTTCTAACTATGAAAGAACAAAATATGAAAACAATGATGTTAGTGCCAACTTTGGAAAATATAATAAAAGATTATCATAAATATAGATATATACAAATGGTGAAGGCGACCATGAAGAGGCTATAAAGAGATACCTCGAAGAAGGGGGAAAATGACAATGAGATGTTGACCACGAAGAAGAAATGACCACGAAGAAACACTTCTGATTTTCAGCAAGTGACCACGTTGACGATGATCATAGTGACGACGACCACGATGATGACTACCATAGTGACGACGACCATGTTGACGGTGACCACAAAGAGGGACGACCCTATGTCTTTGTGTTTTTATCACTTAGGTTTTCAAAGGAGGAAAATGAAATGTTATTTTTTTAGTTTTTTTTTTCAAAAGAGGGAAGTGAAATATGTGTATTTTCTTAGTTTTTGAGTTTCAGTGTTTCTTAGTTTTCAAAGAGAGGGAAAGTTTAGTTTTTTGCATTCAAAAATAATTTAGCCACTGAAACTCATTAAGTTGTTAATTTGCCACTGGAAACCCCTCAATCACTATTTAGCCACTAAAACAAATTCAGCCACTGAAACTCATTAAGTTGTTAATTTGCCACTGGAAACCCCTCAATCACTATTTAGCCACTAAAACAAATTTAGCCACTACAATATCAGTTTATTCCACTAATACAAAAATGGCTTATAACGTCACCCATTTAACATCTGTCCATGAAAAATCAAACGTAAAAAATGATCGGTGGCATTTTGTAATTAAAACGCCCAAAATAATGTCGGCACCCTTAGGGAGAGACGTCTTTATTGAATTTGACGTCGGTGGCCACAAGTGGGACGTCAAAGGATGTCAAAATTTTCTTCCCCAACGTCAAAAGATGTTAGGGTTTGCATCCCTGACCTCAAGGGATGTCGAATTTCTCTTCCTTTAACGTCAAATAACATCTGTAAGACCCGAGAAAATTAAGTAATTATATAAATAATTATTTAATAAATGTGGGTAGTGGGAACCTTTAAGACATTTAATACTAAAATTTATGATGTGAAATAGTACTAGCTCAAATGGTTGAGAGTAATTGGTTATTATGAAAGGACTTTGGTTTGAGTGTTGTGGATGTTATTTATGTGTTAAATTAATTGTTTTAATCTTTTGAGAATATGTGTGATCATGGTCCGTGATAATATAATCCTAGATACGTAAGAATTATGACAAAACATGGATTGGTTGAATTGGTTGTGCACTTGAATTGTAATTGAGTGGTGGTGTGTTCGAGCTTAGACTTGTGCAAAATAGGTTCTTTTTTGCCGAAACTCTTTTTGGCATGAAAGAGAGGGATCATAAAACCCTAGCCATCTTGAGGAGCAGATGAGAGGGCTAGAAAACGATCTCATAATGGTTTTTGAATGACAATTAAACCCATTTTTAATGCATTTTCGTTTTCTTTATGAGTAGTGTGAGGAGAGAATTTTGAGCACGTAGACTTGAATCTAGGAGACATTGTTGAAAGGAGTTGGATTGGTATCAAAGGGAGGTAATTGTGAATCAAGAAGGAACTCTATCAATTCCAATTAGAGCAAGGAATACCAGGTTAGGGGAGCTGAACTCGTATTTTTTGTGTTAATTCTCAGTACATAATTGACTATTTGGACTGTTATACATTGCTTGCTTGTTTTCTGTTCGGGTTTCTATAATTTTTCCAAAAATCACCTGGCGACGTTGAATACCCACTAGGCGACACAAGTGATTGCTCTTATTTTTTGGGTTTCTGCTAGGAATCGCCTGGCGGGATGAATTGACCGCCAAGCAACGCAAGTTTTACAACCTTGTTTCTGGGCTTTTTGGTATGAACTGCCTAGTGGCAATGTACACCCACCAGGCGAAGCGAGCGAAGTTGGCTCAACTTGGGTTTTTTGTGCGTTTTGAGTTATTCTGGTTGGAAAAATTGGATCTCTGCATGATAACGGATTGTGGTGAATTAATAATTGTCTAATTAGGTTGTGAATTGAATTAATTGGATGAAGGTTAGTATATATGAATATTATGGTTTGAACATTTTTGGATTGTAGGTTTTGGATCTATTTGCGTAGACAAAGACAATAGAATTTTGTGGGTTGGAAGCCTATTGTAACAACTGCGAACTTAAACATGTGGTTATAGCATATGGAGTGGAAATATGATACAACGAGGGATATAGGGATTTTTAGGGTTCGCAAGTGCAAGGGGGTTCTAGGTTTTTACCTAGAACTGCATGCACCGCTTGGCGACACCTTATTTGCCGCCAGGCGCTAGAGTGGCGGAGATGGCATTGTGTGGTTGGATAAGCAATGCAAGTTTTGGAACTTCTGTTAGATCAAGCGGCGTATGAAACATAGAGTTGTGACACACTAAATGGGGTGTTAAAATGATAATTAATGCACGATGTACGGTCATGTAGGAATGTTAACTCTACTTGTGTTTGAAGAATCAGAGTACAAAGCTAGTATGGCATAAACTTAATGAAATTAGGGTCTTGCTTGATTAGATTGCAAAATATAATTCAGGACTTGGGGGTTCTATGTTAAGCCGTCTAGGTGGGGTACAAGGTGTAATTATCTACTAAGGAAAAATTGTTATGATGTTGGAGAATAGGTGGAAATAGAGGAAATGGTTGGACAGTGATAGAATATATGTAGGATGTGGTGACCGCCGCATAATGTTGATAAGCATGGGTTGACTTTGGTTAATTCTAAGTGATGGTATGATTGAGTTGGGGAATAAATGTGGGAATAAAAAGATTAGTAAGGCTGATGGGGTACGAGCTTCCATTCAGTTGGATGAGATTTAGATACTTGGTATTACTACAAGGCGCTTGGGATGGTCTGATTATATTATAGTGTGTATTAGAATGAAAAGAAAACTAGTAAACTTGTTGTACTGGTGTACCGCCTGGCGGTGAGGTTTGAACCGCCAGGCGGGAGCTACAAAAACAGAGAGGCCTAAAACGCGTGGCCTTTGGGGGTGAGGTGCGTCCCAGGTGATACTTTCAATTCCAAAGACCTTTGGAGCGTGTGGCATCTAGCGGCTTGAGGCTTTCGTCAGGCAGTTTGCAACTAGCTTTCGCCTAGTGGCGCTTAGGCAACGCCAGGCGATGACGTAGAGGCAATGGTTTATTCTTTGGATGGTGCGTAATGATGAAGGATTATCTTGTTTCCTTTTAAGATTATGAATATGGTGAAGAGTTGTTTAAGGAAAACTCAAGGAAATCCCCACTGGACATTAAGATAGCAAGCTATCTATATGTGAAGGTTCTTTTCCAAGAGTTCAATAGGAGAAGAGATAGTTTTAAGTGCTTAGGAACGAAAATAGCAAGAACAAAACCAAAAAAAAAAGAGAATGCATTGAAAGAAGAAGAACAAATAAAACTGGAAGAGAAGATAGTAGTGGTGATGGATGTAACATCCCGTCAAGATATTACTGATTTATAATAAAATAAAGGAAATAAATTAAAATATACTGCATTTAATAATACCTCATTTTCCCAAAACGCGAGAAAATTTAAAATTTATTAAATAATCAAACAATGTTCAAATCCAAAATCACTAAAACAAAAGGTTATAATAATACCCATAAGGGTTTACAACTTATTTCAAAACCAAAGAAAAATAAACATAAGGTTCCCCGATCTATCCCCTCTCCGCAGCTAAGCTTCACCAGAGCCACCTGCATCAACAACATCTGCTCACGTGTACCGCGTACACGATCATCGCCAATTACAAGCAGATAGGGTGAGCTTAACAAATATAACATATAAAATAACACATCCTATATAACACATATATATTTATACATGCCCAAACATCCATAGAATACTATGTACCATGGCCACAACCATAACTTTCGTGTTCTGCCTCTTCTAATGATTACTTCAAGATGACTTGCTACCATACCTATCGACCACAACTGATAGAGCACATGCGGGAAACCATGTTACGGATCATACACCGTAACGCCAGGTGGAGTTCCCAAATACGAACATAGTTCGCAACGTCCCAAGACTACCAAACTCGTCAGTCAACTACTGAGGAGGGCAATCTATCTAGACCCATCCGTACTGGCCACAACCAGCACACTCACATCGGCAACACTCGCCAACCAGAGCTACAACTCAAGAGTTCCTCGTGTTCATCCGTCATCCCAGGCCACAACTCAAGATATGTTATTCCGAGCCACAACTGAAGGAATACCACGTGCTTTAACCCCTATCCCGAGCCACAACTCAAGGAACACCAACAATCCCACCTTTGAAGCATCACCAAAAGCCTTATAGATCACGCCTATAGAATCAACAACCCAAGGTTGCAGCAGCAAAATCGCCTAGCGGGGGACACGTACCGCCAGGTGCTACCAGCTTCCAGACCGCCTAGCGGGGGACATGTACCGCAAGGCACCAAGCGCCTCAAAAATTCCCAATGCTGCAGACACCGCCTGGCGGAACCACCCTCACTGCCACGTGCATGAGTTCTAGATGCCCACTGATGTAGCTGATATCGCCTGGCGGAAAGCTCTCTGCCGCCAAGTGCCACACTGTTCCAGAGCCCATTGTTTTGTGTCTGTCGCCTGGCGGGTCGCTCCCCATCGCCAGGCGCCACGCCAGTACCTGCGCAATACTGGCTTTTAGTTCAGATTATAGCACACCTTTGCACATGTTGCTCTCGCTTGCCCTCATCCCAGTGTACCCCTAACATACGCCTTGCGCTCTATAATATTCCAGACCTTATAGTACCTCACTTGTACATTCATCCTCTTAGTCATATAGACAATCTCAAACATTCACACTTATAATTTATTTAAAGGACTCTAAGTATTTCCTCCCAAAACAACCCACCACTATATTCTTTTTCTGTACCATTAAACATACTCTATGTTTAACTAAATATCAATTGATTCAACTAATTCAAGCCAACCCTCAACTTGACTAATTCAGCTTATGGAAACCTATGCCAACCATTGTGATATTCGAACTGTAGCCACAATACCATTTTAATTAATTCTTTCAACATAATTAAGCCATTCCAATTCTTTCTAGTTTAACACATGCATTAATCACCCTTCCTACTACCATATCTAACATTTTCTCAACCTTGCTTCTGTGTACTAAAATTGTCCCTATTTTGAATTTCACTCCTGCAACCAAGCTCAGGTTCACCCTCACTGTTTTGCGCCTACCGCCTGGCGGCATGACATGCTCCGCCAGGCGGTGCATCAGTTTCTGGAATTCCCAGAACTGTTACTGCACCTATACAAGTCCTCCACCCCAATTTCTCACGAGTTCTCCAAATAGACCACCATTCCAATGCTTAAAGGTTTATGATACTTTTATATTGTTTCCAACCTACATAATAGTAGTAACCTTCTCTCCTTAATTGAGTCTAGAATCTCAACCCTCAATTCTTAAACCCCAAGAGGTATTCATACAATTTTTCATCCAATTTAGTCTCTAATTACATGTAATCCAATGGAATATGATGCCTAATCGCTCATAAACATTTAAGACTTTAATTTCCTCCACTCAGAATCACCCCAAAAACCCAAAATCATCAAAATTGAATAAAATAGACTCGCGTCACCTGGCGGAAATTCATCACCGCTAGGCAATTCATCAGGAAAACCCAAAACTGGGTTACAGGCTTGTGTTGCCTGGCGGTACAGGGCTTCATTGCTAGGCGGTTCCTCGCGGGAACCCAGAAAACACACAACAATGGATGAGCTGCCTGGCGACTATGTGTAGCCCGCCAGGCGATTTCTAGAAAAATCCCAGAAACTCTAAAAATTTAGCAGAAACACGACGAATTCATGCATTTCACAATATACACATCATGCAATTCAAACTTAATGTAAATTAGACGCGTAAAACTCCCTAACCTGATTTCCTTAGCTTAGCTTTGACTCTTGAAAGCTATCCCTTGATCACCAATGGCCTCCTTTGTCTTTCTCTCCCCACTCACCCTTTGCCCACTCAATTCTCACAATACACACTGAATCTCGTCCTCTCTGCTCTAACCACAATAACAACTCAACAAAACCCTTTTTCTTACCCCTAATTAGCTTTTTTAATGTGGCCTTAATGTGGTTTAATTGCACAAAAACAAAAATGTCATTAATCAAATGTTAATTACCACTTAATGGCCTAATGTATTCTGTTTTTCAGCCACCCTTGGCTGCCATGTCTGCTAGGGTTTCCTTTAACCCTTCAAATTCAGTCCAAAACCAAAAATAGCAAAAAATAAAGTTTAGTTTGGGTTCTTCAAGGCTTGAACCCACAACCATGCTAATGCCAAATCCATGCATAACCATAAAGCAAATTCATGTTTTTTGCTAACTAATATAATTCAATCATTATGTCATTAATCAACATGCTCAATCATATTATTAAAACAATAATAATTAAATAACACATAATTGGCATACATAAGACTTGAACCCAAGTCCTATTACACAATCAAGTACTCTCAACCATTTAAGTTAATACTTTTGCACATCATACAAGTTAGAATTTAATGGCATAAAGGCTCTCACTTCCCACATTTATTAATTAATTATTTATTTAATTAATTAAATTTCGTGGGTCTTACATCTGCCTTATAAATTATCTGATCCATGAAATTGAGGTTTTTGTTTCTTGAAATGTAATTTGAACAAAATTGCACAAAGGAGAAAATATGTAATCAAAGTTGCAATAAGAGATAGAAAGTACATTTGAAATTTAAATGAACTTTTTGAATTTTAAACACGTTCATCATTTGAGAGAGAATAACAAAAGTATTGTGTAGAAAGAAAATGATTATGAAACTAAGGACCAAAGAATACAACGAGTATAAGTTTTTTGCTTATATAATAAAATATCGATGTTTTAGTAATTCAGAATGGAGACGAATACGAGAACATGAACGAGTTTTGAGATGACTATGGAGATAAAGATGAGGTAGATGTGTATATATTGATCCCTCCTTATTCCAATTTAAAAAATAAGATATTATTGATACTCATATCCTTATTTCAAAATATATTTGTAGGGACAAATTTATTCATCGTCTCTAACATAAGATAATAGAAAGGAACCAAATTGTTCCTATTTTTGAAAAAAGGGTTAAATTCATGAAACTAACATTAAATTTTATGAAATGTGGATAATATAAAACCTTTCCCTTTCTTAAGACTAGGGATGACAAAGAAATTGGTATTTTTTGATATCTCTAGATAAAATATGTAATGAATACCAAATAGATATCCTTAATGGATATCGTGGACAATTAGGGATGGAGACGAGTTTCGTTATCCCATACCCATCCTCGTAGAAAAAATTCATCCGCATCCTCATACCCAAACCCAACGGGTATCAAACTTTTGTTCCATCCCTATCCCACCGGATAATGTGTATAATCTCGTATCCATACTCGTACCCGTTTTCTTATTACTTCAATATTAATTTTAATTAATTTTTATAAAATAAAAAAAATGGTTAAAAAACATAATATTACCAAATATTCAATATTAGGAGGATGGTTGTTTCTTCAATATCAAATATTTTGAAATAAATCATAATTGTTTACATTTTAAATTAAAATACCAAATAAAATTTCATGAGAACCAAAACATTTATTAAATTTGCAAACATTAATAAAACTTAGTTGATAATTTTTTTTTAAATATAAAAGGAAAAAAAATTCAAATTAAAATATATTTTAAATGTTTGTTTACTTCAATCCAGTGGCGGAGCACTATTGATGCAGGGAGAGGTCATGGTCCCCCAAAGTTTTAAATTTTTTTCTATATTATATATATTTTAATTTTTTTTATATTATAGATATTAAAAAGTATATTATAATTAAATCAAATATTTTATTTCTTTTATAAACATAATAATTAATGTTAATAAATAATAAAATATAAAATTAAACATAATAAAAAATAAAGAATAAACAAATTTATCAAGATATTTTTTTTTTATTTATTATGATTTGAGTTTCTCACAAATTGTTCTCAAATTCCATTTTTACCTGTTTTTTCTTGTTTTTGAAGAGAAAAAAATCTATTATTTTTGCTCTTATTTATCCTCTGTCTTCTTTCTTCCATTCTCATGGAAGTAAAGAAGAAGGTAATTCTTTGGTCTCAATTGATAGTGAAATATTAGTTTAATAATTTATTTAATGATCCTCTTTTATATTAATTGTTTATTTCATGAATATAGAAAAAAGAAATTGTATTGTGTGTTTTTTTTATAACCGAATCTTAATTGTGGTTCCATTATATGTCTTGAGTTTTTCACAAATTGTTCTCATATCTCATTTTCAGTTGTTTTCTTTTGTTTTTGAAGAGTAAAAGATCTATCATTTTTGTTCTTATTTCTTCTATGTTCTCTTCCATACTCGAGGGAAAAAAAAGTAATTTTTTGGTCTCAATTGATAGTGAAATATTAGTTTAATAATTTATTTAATGAGTCTGTTTTATATTAATTTTTTATTTTATGAACATAGAAGAAAAATACTATACTGTGTTTTTTTTTATAATTGAATTTTAGTTGTAGTTTCATTATATGTCTTGAGTTTCTCACAAATTGTTCTCACCTATCTTCTTTTGTTTACGAAGAGAAGAAGATCTATTATTTTTGCTCTCATCTTTCAGCGGTTTTCTTCCATTCTTGAAGAAATAAAGAAGAAGATAATTCTCTCTTGTTTCGCTTGATAGTAAAATATTAGTTTAATCAGCCTCTTGTATATTAATTTTTTATTTTATGAAAATAGAAAAAAATATTGTACTTTGTTTTTTATAACTGGATTTTAAATGTGATTTGATTATTATTGAATTTTCTTTTGACAATTTTTTAGATATGTGTGATTTCTTTTTTAGTTATTGTTATACTAAATTATGTATTTAATTTTATTTTATTAGTGACAATAATTAAATATATAAATTTTTGATGTATTATTTTGGTTCCTCCAACAATTCTCGTCAAGATCCGCCACTGCTTCAATCTTTTTAAATTCTAATGAATATCTTTTTTATACATCACTTGATCAAAATGACGCAAAGAATAAAGAATAAATATAATAATAAAATTTTAACACAAATCTTGTATCTTTTGAACTCTAATATATGTTTGATGGTGATAAAAAATATCTATGGCAATTATATAAAATTTTTATATTGTAGTAAATAAAAGTTATTTATACAATTATAGTGAAAATATACAATAAATAAAAATATTAAAAAAATAGAAATATTCAAATGTGAAACATACATTTTTTTTAATTGACATACATAATTTTAACATAATTACATAAAGGTTATGATAAGATAAAAACTGTAGTGGAGATGCGAATGAGTTTCATGACAAATCAAATAATTAGAAAAAATAACAATTTAGAATATATATATATATATATATATATATATATATATATATATATATATATATATATATATAGAGAGAGAGAGAGAGAGAGAGAGAGAGAGATAAAGTTACTTAATTAATTGTAAATATTTTAATAATTTAATGAGGACGGAGATAAGATAATGACGAGTATTATGGCGGAGATATATACATCCACATACTCATCCCCATACCCAATTAAAAAAGTCGGGGATTTTTCATACTCATACCCATACCCATACCCAGTCAATGCGAGGATTTCCCGTCAAAACAAAGACAATACGAGTTTATTTGCCATCTCTATGGACAATAAATACGAGCATATGAGTATATATGTATCATGATATCCAATCTACAAATTTATATATTTAGAAAACAATTTATTTTTGTGCAACTCATTTAAATTTCCATTTTGGAAAAAAAATATTTGCATGAATATTTTAGTATAGAATTTTATTTAAATTCTTTTATCTAAATTTATATTTTATATACTTATTTTTAAATAATTTTATTTAAAATTAAAAAAATAAAATAAAAATATCTGTAGATATCTATAAATATCGAAAGGATTAAAATACCGTGGATATTTATTCATGAATAACCGACATATTATAAGGTGGATTTTCATAAATAGTTCCTATATTCAACCCAATTCGTTGTATTTTACTATAGACTTACTCTTGTCACTCGTAATAACATAATAACATGATTCCTTTATTCAAGATTATATCTATATCATTCTAAATGTGTTCATAATAATATATGAAAAGAACCGTTATTTTGATGTACATAATTCTCTTCTCCAAAATTACCTATCAGTAAATATTTCCTTTAAATAAAATATATAACTTTCCTACTTCATTCAATTTTTTTTTTATTTTTTCTTTACATTGAACAAAAACATATTTAAAATATATTCAGAGAACTTATTTTTCTTATAGCATTTTAATTACAATAGTCAACAACAATTCACATTATTTTTTAAAATTTTAGAAAAATGTGGAAATTTTTTTGACAAAGTATTATTTCGAATCCATAATCTATAATTATCTATAACTATATATCTATGACTATATATAAATAGAATTTTCTCTTTTGTGTCTATATTTCATAATTTCAATTTTACCTTCCACAATATAAATATTTATTAAAATTTTAAAAATTAACCATTACTTTTATATATTTTCTATAAAATTGTTTAATTACTCTCTTCCTTTTCTTCTTTATTCATCAATAGTTATTTCCTCATTTTCTCTCCATTTATTTTACTGTATTTTTAATAAATATAAATTAAATTTATTTTGTATATTAATTAATAACATTACAATATCATCACCTACACTAATATAATAATGTATATTTTAAAAATGTTACGCTGAGGATTCCCTCTTCTGTGTTCATAATTTCTATAAAACTGTCTATCTTTTTTTTTCCTATACATCCACAATTATTTTCTCATATTTCTTCCATTCATTTTACTTTATTTTTAATAAATATTTATTTATTTTATACATTAACTTAATAACATTATAATATCATTACCTACAAATATAATATCATGCATATTTAAAAAATACATATACATATTACTTGTGTTTAAGCTTACGCTAGTTATAATAACGTACATTATAATGATATTTAAGGTTTCTTAACGTGTGTCTAGGTGATAACCGGAGAGAGTAGATTGTAGTGATATTCTAGTTTATTTTTTCTTCAATTTGATGTATTTTTTACTACTAAAATATATTATTTTTTAAATAAAAAATAAAATAGTACGGAATTTTAAAAAAGTTATTTGAGAAATTAAAAAAATGTAAGAATAATTTAGTTGTAATATAAGTTAGACTTTTCAATGTCTTTTTCTTTCGTTTACTTCTTCATACTAAAGAATTTTGATGTGGACTTCCTAAGTACGCATACTATTTGCTCTTTTATGTTCATTTTATTTATGTATAGTTTATTCCCATTCTTAAAAATCATTGTATTGGATGGCATTCATGCATGACTGTCTTCTATATATGGAAGAAAACTTCTCTAACCAAAATCGGGCTTTTTTTCATACCTTGGGATGGTATTACAAGTTTAACTTTGAAATGAAAATTAATTAATACAAAGTAAATAAATAAGAAGAAATAAGTATAAGAAAGAAAATAAATAAATAAATAATATAATAAAAAGTTAAAATTTTTAAAAAAATCTACAACATTATTCATGTTATGCATTTTTTGTTTCAATAGAAAAGTAAAAAGAAATAAAATTCAACAAATATCTTCCATCAAATAATATGCATGTTGGTTATCTACGATGAACATGCATTAATCCTGTATGTTTGTGATCTATGTTGATGGAAGTACATTTAGAATATTAACCAATGTTTTATTCTTAAATAGAAAAATAAAAAATAAATGAAACAGTAAACTGAAGGAGAGTAAGGACTATTCACTTGGGAGTGTGATAAATGAAATTAAGTTCCTCTGCTGTGTGGGTTTGGAACGTTTCCTTTTGGTTAGAATTTCGAAACATAAAATTGATATTCTTGTACTGAGTATGATCTTTTTGTCAGCATGTGCAGTCTGTGTGGAGACCCTTGAAGATCTTTTTGGCTTTACATGCTTTATTATTTACTCTTATTTGGATTACCATTTCCATTGAAAAAAAATTCTTCAGTACTTCCTTTGCTTCTTTTCTTGGCGCCATATTTACGAATTTGGAAACTCCACTCTAAGACTCTTCCTCTTCCTCAGTCTTTCTTTCCTTCTCAACCATGGTTTCTTTGTCCAACTTTTTCTGATTCTTCTGTCATTCACTTGGCATTATCGCTTATTGGGATTGATCCTGGTGATATTGAGAGAGTAAATCATTCATCTTGGATTGTGCCCTTCCTGCGTCCTTTGAGAATATAAGAAAAAAAAAAGTGTTTTTTTTTTCTTTTGTTTCATTCTGTTTTCTCTTGTTGTTGCTTGAAAATGTATAAGGGTATTCCTATTGCTCTCAGGACTCGAAGCAATAAGGTGGTGGTCGGGGGTGGTTTGGCAATGGGTCCGAAAAGAAGAAAGGTGGATGAAGATGACGACGAAGACGATGATGAAGTAATTTGTTTGGGAGAAAATTTGGACGGCCTTGCAAGAGAGAAACTTGCGTCTGGGTCTGGGGCTTCATGTTCTTCACCGGGTTTCATGTATTTGGGAGAGACTGAGGATGATCCTGATCCTGATCCTCAAAAGGTGGTTAACCTCGAAGACCATGATGCGGTTGAAGCGGGGTTTGAGTGTTGCGAAACCAAGGCTTTTCAGGTTAAGGAGGAAGAGAGGGATGAGGAGGGTGAAGGGTGTTCTGTAGCAGCTGTGAGACCTGAAAAAGTTGAAAGCTTTGATGATGAAGAATACGGTACTAAACCTGAAAGGCCGGTTGTTTTGTTGCCCCATTTAGAGAGGAGTGGACGTAGTAGCTCTGATGAGGGATACGATTCATTTTGGTCTTCAACGGAGAGTGAGGATGTTGAGACCAGTGATGATGATTTTAAGGTTGATGAGGACGATGATGATGATGATGATGGTGAGAGTGAAGACTCAAGCAGTGAGGAGAGTGATTCTTCTGAAGAAGATGAAAGGAGGGGATACACGAAGATGGTTAAGGAAAGAGTAAGAAAAGTGGTGAGTGAATCTGAGAGCAGTAGAGTTTGGAGAAGGAAAGTTGAAAGGAAGAGTAAGCACGCAGAGGAGGAGGCGGAGAAATGGAATGGTGGAGATTGTGCTAGCGTTGCATCTAGTAAATCAGAGATTAATAAGGAGGGAACAAAAAGGGCAGAAGAGAGGAAACAAGGAGCAAACAGAGTAGGGAATGTCAATAATGCTGATCCTGAAGTTTTTAGTGATCAGGGGCAAAGTTCAGGTCTGTCTGTGTCTTCTGAAGATGATGCATCAGAGGATAAGGAGAAACGAGTGGGGAGTCATCAAAAGGTGTTTTTTCAGAAGGAGACAAATTCTACTGTGAACAAGTGTGGGAAAAATAATAAGGTGAAGGCCAATGCTAAAGAAACTGGACATAGAGATGAGCTGCATGAAATGCTGAGGATGTCATCGACAACAAAGAACCAGTGTTTCGAATTCTTCACTGAATGCTTTAGGGGCAAGCGTGATTCTGCTAAAGATGTTTCAAGAGATTTGGATAAAAAAGTTGATGGGGGTCAGACTCAGCCATTTGGTTCAAGCGACACAATTTCTTTAAACTGGAACTCCATGATGAAAGCAAAGCCTGTCGAGAAATCTGAGTCTGAGAAAGAGTTGGATATGTTATGGGAAGAAATGGAGATGTTGCTTCAAGCTGAAAAAATCGGAGTCCAGGTAAATCTCAGGCCAAACAAAAACTGTAGTGTAATATTAGTTTTTGTCATTACATTTTAAGAATTCTTAAATTTGAAGTTACTCACTTACTTTGTTTAATCTGCAGGATAATACAGGAACAGATGAACCAGGAGAAAATGAAGAAAATTCAGTCCCGCGTTGCAAACATGACACCATTTTTAATGAGCAGATAGGGATATATTGCAGATGGTGTGGTTGGATTGAAACTGAAATAAAATATATAACACCACCGTTTGTAAGTTCCCTTAAACTTTGATGATTGTTTGTTGAAAATACTTTCCATTTCTTTCAATATGTTAAATAAATTTTAATTGTCTCGAGTTAGAGCAGTTTCTTTCCACATGTGAACCTAGGCATAAAGGATGATATTTTTTCAATTGAACCATGATGCTCAGTATAGTTTAGTATTTGTGCTTTCTTTCATATGTAAAAACTGAAACAGTGATTGACTAGTGTTGGAAGCATAGGGCTTAGATAAATTTGTACTAATTTACTTTTGCTGTGATTTGATTGTAAAGTTCTGATGTGTGCGTTGTTGTTGTTGTTATTGTTGTGTGCATTGCGCATAATACAGATAGATTCTGAGAGATGTGGCAGAAGGGCGTCGCCTGGTGGAGGGAACAACTCGCGTTTTGATGGCGTTCTGTTCAGTGAGTCTGGTGAAAATTCAGAAGCAGTTAGGTCTCACAATCATGGCACAGTTTGGGACCTTACTCCAGGCATAAAAGAAAGCTTGTTTCCTCACCAGCAAGAGGGGTTTGAGTTTATTTGGGCGAATTTGGCAGGAACCATTGAACTTTCCAAGTTGAAGATGGTTGATCCTCAGAGTGAGGGTGGGTGCATAGTTTCTCATGCTCCTGGAACTGGAAAGACGAGGTTGACCATGGTGTTTTTGCAGACATATTTGCAAGTGTTTCCTAAGTGTTTACCCATTATCATTGCTCCAGCCAACATATTACTCACTTGGGAAGATGAGCTGAGGAAGTGGAACATAGGAATTCCATTCCACAATCTGAACAATGCTGAATTATCAGGGAAGGAACATGCCATTAGGGAAGTTGATTTGTTATTCAACCAACAGCAGAAGAAGGATGTCATAAGAATGGTGAAGTTGTGTTCTTGGTACAAGGAGAAGAGCATTCTGTTAATCAGCTACAATCTATATGAAAAGCTAGCTGGTGGAAAGTCTGAAGGAGATGGGGAGAAAGAGAAGAAAAACAGAAAGATTGGAAAAGAGAAGAAACGTGCAAGATCTAGGGAGTATGTTGAAACTGAATTGGGAAATGTTCTGCGAGACTATCCTGGTTTATTAGTTCTTGATGAAGGTCACACACCAAGGAACAAGCGAAGCTGTATTTGGAAGGTTCTGTCAGAGAGTAGAAGTCAGAAGCGGATCCTTCTTTCAGGGACTCCTTTCCAGAACAATTTTCTCGAACTCTACAATATTTTGTGCTTAATGAAACCATCTTTTCCTGACAGCATACCGCAGGAACTCAAAAAGTTCTTGAAAAACAAACTGATACAGGAAACGAAAGCTTCAAAAGATGAGAGTTGGGAACCCATTTCTGCAGGAAATCAAGCAGATGAAAAGATAAACCAGCTAAAGCTGCTGATGAATCCCTTTGTTCATGTTCACAAAGGTAGCATTCTTCAGAAGAACCTTCCTGGTTTAAGAGACTGTGTGCTGGTTTTGAAGCCAGAATGCTTGCAGAAAAACATTCTGGAGAGCATTGACTGTTCTCAAAATGCACTTAACTTTGAGCACAAGTTGGCCTTGGTCTCTGTCCATCCCTCGCTCTTCCTGAACTGCGCTCTGTCAAAGAAAGAAGAATCTGTTGTTGATTCGGAGCTGTTGAACAGGATTAGATTGGACCCTTATGAAGGGGTGAAAACCAAATTTCTGATTGAGTTTTTGAGACTATGTGATGCAGTTAATGAGAAAGTCCTTGTGTTCAGCCAGTTCATTGATACCTTATGCTTGATCAGGGACCAGCTGGAGTCAGCCTTCAACTGGAGTGTGGGAACGGATGTGTTGTATATGCATGGAAAGCTTGATCAGAAGCAAAAGCAATTTCTGATTCACAATTTCAATGATGCAAATAGCCAGGCAAAGGTGTTGCTAGCTTCTATAAAAGCATCTTCTGAAGGAATTAACCTTGTTGGAGCTTCAAGGGTGGTGCTTGTTGATGTTGTTTGGAATCCCTCGGTGGAAAGGCAAGCTATTTGTAGAGCATATAGACTTGGACAGAAGAGGGTTGTTTATACTTATCATCTTCTTGCACAGGGCACCCCTGAATGTGCAAAATATGGTAAACAGTCAGAGAAGGATCGCTTATCTGAACTGGTATTCTCAAGTAGGAATGTTGAGAATGATAAGCTTGAGAATGTTGGAGTGAAGTTTGAGGATAAAGTTCTTGATCTCATGGTTCAGCATAACAGTCTCAAGGACATATTTGGTGAATGTCTGGTTCAACCAAAGGACAGAGATTTGGAAACTTTGGGCCCTTAAATGCTTTAACTGTTGGAATTTTTTGAAGTTATTCCATTTGATTTGGATGATTGTAAAATTATTTTTGCACAATTTACTTGATCAGAAATTTATAACTGCCGCAACTGCTGCCGTTAGTAGAATACGAAAGTTCATGACTTGGTCTTGTATCTGTTTTGTCCCGCGATTCTTTGATTAGGTTCAGTTTGGTTCTAAGAGATTCATTGTTTCGACGGGGATCGACCAAATTTAATAGTATAGTTGATTCTTCAACCTTGATGGGTATCATGACATTAGTATTTTCGTTGAGGTTTTATACAATTGAAATTACTTTTTTCGTATTGCAGCCTAGTAGAATACTATAATGGGCAAAATAATTGTTTTAACCCAAGTTAAAGTTCGTTTAGATAACTTGCGGAAATAGTAATGATGAAAGAAGATTTATATGAAGATTTATAAATACATATATTAAAAATTATATTTTTTTTATTAATTGCGTGCTAAGTTTTTATGTAATAAAATGAACTTTTTCTTTTTCTGTTTGCTCTACAGGACAATATTTATACCAATAAATGTTCTAGAAATCTCAGAAATGTTTGTGGATAGTTTCAAACATGGAACTTCTATAGTAATATTTATTAATTGGATAATGATATTGTTACTTCATAGAAATATGTTGTCGGTATAATGTTGATAGGAAAGATATATGGTCATGAAGTCGGGGTCACAACAAAGGCATGTATTGGTGTATCCATAGAATTGAGGTCATTGCAAGAATCCAGAAAGATGTTTCAATGTCTTCCTATAACTGACGCCACATAGGCTAGTTGGTTGATGGTTCAAGATTTGTGAGGATGTCTCCTTAGGATGGACGCCACAAAGGCTAGTTAGTTGAAGGTTCAAGATTTGCGAGGATGTCTCCCTAAGACCAACCTCCCTATAGGAAGTTAAGATTGAGAGGAAAATATTGAAGAATATAAGGGAGAATCGTGCAGAAAAATCACATATATGTTTAATGAATATAAACCAGATTAGGAGATATTATTGTTGTTATTTACTAATTATTTTTTGATTAGATTATTTGAGAATATTTGAGTATGTATATCTACAAAAATTGTACTCGAATTGCTTATAAATAAGGGTGTTACTCCCACGGTCAAGGGACAAAATTATAAGGTTAAAATACTTCTTTCTTTTTGTCTTCGGTCAAAGGTTATTTTACACCTTTTTTCTAGACCAAAAAATTGACGCCCACCGTGGGCATCCTTAAACGAATGGGCAGGCCAAAGCAGCCAACAAAGTCATACTACGAGGTTTGAAACGAAGACTAATGACAACTAAATGAGATTGGTCAGATGAGGTTCATCGGGTGATATGGTCGTATCACACCACACCTTAGCCTGATGTATAGGACAAATGCAATGATTCCTGTAGAGATTGCTGAAAATGTGGAAAGGGTAAGGTCATTCAATGTTGAACAATCAGAGCAGGGGTTGTGAGCTAATTTGGGTGCTTTGGAAGAAACGAATTTTGTCTTAAGGAAGATACAATTAATTTAGATGGACAACAAGCTGGCGCCCAAATGGATGGGGCCTTAACTTATCAAGTAACTAGTAGGAGCTGGGGCATATAAACTAGAGACATTGGATGGAAAGGAAATTCCTAGAACATGGAATGCTACGAATTTATGATTTTATTTTAGTTAGTTTTGACATATGTTTTTGTTTATTTTGTTTGCTAAGAACATTCATTTAATTAATTCAAGTCATTTTTATTATTAATTCTGGGTCCCGATGCTCGATGACAAATTCGAGCCACGATGCTCGATGATAATTCCGGAATGACAAATTCGAGCCATGATGCTCGATGATAATTCCGGACCTCGATGCTCAATGACAAATCAGAGCCGTGATGCTTGATGATAATTCCGGGCCTCGATGCTTGATGACAAATCAGAGCCATGATGCTCGATGATAATTCCGGGTCCCAATGCTCGATGACAAATCCGAGCCACGATGCTCCACGATAATTCCAGACCCCGATGGTCAATGATAATTCCGAGCCATGATGCTCGATGATAAATCTGGGCCACAATGCTCGATGACAATTCCGGACCACGATGCTCAATGCCGAGCCATATTGCTCGATGCTTTATACAAGTAACTAGAATCGTAAATGCAACCAATATTGAGAAGATCAATTCCTTGCTAATGACTATGTGACTAAGTTGAGGTATGAGTATTATAGTATTTTCTGTTGTTTTGAAACTGTTATAGTCTCGGTTAAGCCGATTTCCTTGCTGATGACTATGTGACTAAATTAAAGGACTGAGAGCTCAAGGTTAGATTATTTTCACTTGTTAGTGAAAGTTGAGAATTAAATCGTTAAGGTATGGTGTGGAGGTCTTGGTTTTTGGCCGACTTCTCTTATTATGTTCATTTGTAGGTACTGAGAGCTGGAGGTTAGCTTATGTTTTACTTGTTAGTGAAAGTTGAAAATTAAATTATTAATGTATGGTGTAGAAGTCTCGGTTTTTGGCCGACTTCTCTTATTATGTTCATTTATAGGGATTGAGAGCTCGATGTTAGCTTATGTTTTACTTGTTAGTAAAAGTTGAGAATTAAATTTTTAATGTATGGTGTAGAAGTCTCGGTTTTTGGCCGACTTCTCTTATTATGTTCATTTACAGAGATTGAGAGCTCGAGGTTAGCTTATGTTTTACTTGTTAGTAAAAGTTGAGAATTAAATTTTTAATGTATGGTGTAGAAGTCTCGGTTTTTGGCCGATTTCTCTTATTATGTTCATTTGCAGGGACTGAGAGCTCGAGGTTAGCTTATGTTTTACTTGTTAGTGAAAGTTGAGAATTAAATTGTTAATGTATAGGGTATAAGTCTCGGTTTTTGGCCGACTTCTCTTATTATGTTCCTTTGCAAGGACTGAGAGTTCGAGGTTAGCTTATGTCTTACTTGTTAGTGAAAGTTGAGAATTAAATTGTTAATGTATGGTGTAGAAGTCTCGATTTTGGGCTGACTTCTCTTATTATGTTCATTTGTAGGGACTGAGAGTTCGAGGTTAACTTATGTTTTACTTGTTAGTGAAAGTTGAGAATTAAATTATTAATGTATGGTGTAGAAGTCTCGGTTTTTGGCCGACTTCTCTTATTATGTTCATGTGCAGGGACTGAGAGCTCGAGGTTAGCTTATGTTTTACTTGTTAGTGAAAATTGAGAATTAAATTGTTAATGTATGGTGTAGAAGTCTCGGTTTTTGGCCGACTTCTCTTATTATGTTCATTTGTAGGTACTGAGAACTCAAGGTTAGCTTATGTTTTACTTGTTAGTGAAAGTTGAGAATTAAATTATTAATGTATGATGTAGAAGTCTCGATTTTTGGCTATTTCTTTTTAAAATAATATTTTTACAATATAAACTACAATTCTTTCAAGAACCATAGCTATCCTATACTAGAGGCTACGACTCTTGCCTATAATCAAACTTTTTTACTAGCGTGAATATGCTAGGTTCAATAACCGTAGTTTAATATAAAAAATAAAACCGAAGTCATATTTCCTTTGTGCGCTATCCATGCTAAAAACGCTATGAATATATAGAACATGCATACAGGATTAATATCTATATATAAAGAAACAAATTATTAATTAATAAAGATATAATCTTAAAAGGATAAATACATGGTTATAAGATGGATCTGAATATGTTTTAGAAGCATCACCAATGCAAATAAGGTGATTCGAACTCTTTAGAAGTTTACTACCTTTTCTGAACACTTTTATTTTTTTGTACAGTATTGTTCCATTTCTTTTAATCAATAAAGTTTTAAAATAGTGGTGATGAATATTTTAATATGTTAAAACAGACCTTATACACAATATTTAACTCATCAATTTTAGTATGTAACAAAGCATCACGGGAAATGCATGTTACAAAAATTTTGAGAGTAAAATTTTACACGAAAACTTATCTTGATCATAGGAACAAAGTTCTTCCTCAAAGGATGACATGCATGCATAAACGGTGGGAAAGTAGCTTTACAAATTCATGTTTTAGGCCTTACACACTTTTGGAAATGTGAATAATGTCTCTTTTTATTAAACTAAAAATCATCTCTGAATCAAAATTCTTTGGTATTAGAGAGAGAGAGTAATAAAACATATTTTGTTCATGAAATTACTATTTAAAAGCATATGAAACTTGGATTATCTAATATTCTCCTTTTTTAAAGGGTGACAAGTATAAAGAATATTTTGGTAAGTCAATTACTCACACAAAAAAAAATAGTGGAGTTATATTTGGCGTTTATGGAGTTTTAATTCACACTAATGGTTTTATCAGGGTTTGTAATTCTCCTGAAAGGGACAACATGGCTAACAAAGTACTGAAGATTTTTAGCAACCCTGGAACTAGCGTAACTTACCGGAGGTTTACATATCCCCCTTTATTGCTTGGGATTTTAGAAACCCCCGTTAATACCTAGGGTTTTGAAAACCTCTTTTAATACGGAGGGTTTCAAAAACTCCCATTAATGCATGGGATTTTGAAAACTCTCGTTAATACTTGGAGTTTCCAAAACCCATGTTAAAGTTGGAAGTTTCGTACCCACTCTGGCAACCGTGCTTATTATGATATTGTTGTATTGTACTACAATGTGGTGATTATTATATTAAGTTGGGGTTAATAACACTTGAAGCCAAAGATTCAAGATTAGTGATAATTGATTAGTTGAGTTATTTCTCTAAATACCTAAGAAAAGAACCTCATTCTATGGAATTTCCTATTTTATGGCTTAACATTTTGATTTTCATTCTTATTTTGGAGGATGACTACTTTTGAAAACACAACCAAAACAAAAAGAAAAGTAACTTGAACATTTTGTATAACCCTACCTTAATATAGATAAATTGAATACTCTTAGATGTTAAGTTTCTATAAAATCATTCATTTTCATAATACATCTCATTAACTAAAAAGAAAAAACTCCAAGGGATCATCCCCTTATAGAATATTTGATGGTGTAATCTCAGAGTAACTTAATGTAGACATGTTGGAGAAACTAATTTTGACAATCTTGGTTTACATAACATAGACAATGGACTTACTTCAAACACATTCAAATGTAAAATTTGATAAAAGTAATACATCATGATCAAAACTAAAAGATTAACCTGATTTTGTAATTGAGCATTAGAAGGAGAACTTGAAGATGTTCCACTATGAATGACCCTTGGAGCCAAACACTTTAGATGGGCAAGGACCCAAACCCAAACCCCTAACACATCCAATGTTCTTGGAGAAGCTAAGGAATTAATACTTGATATTTCTTTTGATACAAATGATGATGTTGATTCATATGCTTAAATTTTTCCTTCAAAGAACATAAGAAGAAACTAATTAAAATAACACAAAGTATGGTTGACAATTATAGACTATTAGAATTCAAATTACACTAATTTCCCTCGCTTCATCACTCACAAATGCTCTATTAGCATGTTTATGTGTTGCTATCCATACCTCCCCTCTACTAACCTATGGCCACACTCTTTTTCCTATAAAATTGAAGAAAAAATATATGACACATAAAGACAAAAATTTGTCACCATTTCATCCATTTCCCTTGCAGTGCTCTTAGATCCACATGTGTGAGCAATGGTTTGCCTTGCCCTAATCATCAACGTACAAAAATTAATAATCATTAACTTGAATGATGTTGATGAAAAATAGTTTCAATATACTTTTTTTTTAATTCCCACAACATATTCCACACACCTTGCTCGTAAAATCTATAAGAACCTCTCCAAAGACAAAAAGTAAAAAAGTTCAATTCCTCATGTGAATCTTCAAAAGTCGCATCAAACACATGAGGTACTTTAAGAAATGTATAGAATATTCTATTTTAAAAAACTTATTGGTATGTGATAAATTTAACATTAATTAAATATTCCATTTTCTAAAAAAATTAAATAATTAATGACAAACTTTAAAGTTTGAAATAAATATGAGGAGACAAAAGAATATCAATTTCTCATTATGTGAATGCCCACATTCCTAACAACCAATAGAGTGAGTATGATAATATACCTTTGGTTTACATTTTTATTTGAATTTTTTTTTTGTATTGGTAATATATAACTTCATTAGCGGCTTTTGTATTTATATGTGCACTAGGCCAAGGTTGCACTACTACAAGATTCTGAAGCATGTAGAACAACTTAAAACTATATTTTTTTATTAAAAAATCATTTAATATTTTAAAACCTTCAAAGATAGTGATATATTAACAATAGACAAGGAATCAAAACTAAGCCCTTAACAATTGTGAAAGCAGAATGCATAAAATAGAATTTCTTTTGATGCACTTTCAATAGCTACAAGTTACAAGAATGTCTTTATGGTGAAAGAAAAAACCCACCAACTATTTCACAAAGAACTAACCACATGCCATTCAAAACATCTAAATGGTTCTGGAACAAAAGTTTAAAAGTTTAGTTTATCCACCACACTAGCATTTGATGCAATTAGGATATCTAAAAGGAAAATGAAGGGTTGTCTAGAAATATAGGTTAGATCCTGCATAAAACACCCCAAAAAATAACCATTTGTAAGCTTCATCTAACAGCATGACAAACCAAGATTGACTTGATTATAATGCTTCAGTAAATCTTACAAAGAAAATGGACTGAAAGTATAACATAAGACCTTTTTAAGGGACGATCAAGAAGCATGTTAAAATCAAGGAATTATAAATTGATTTTCTCCTAGACTACTTATAATAGGCTTCACCTTTAATATTGAAAAGCATGAAGCAAACAAAAAATCCCCAAGGCTGGCCACTCAAGAGATTTTACAAACAACCAACTTTCAACTTCTTCATGAGAATTAGTTGAAGCAATCAAAATGTAATGAGAATAAGTCCAAGATGCTCAAATTAATAATTGAAGACATTATATTCTATACTTCTCATTTTAATTATTTGCAATAAATATAACATAGAAAATTTAACTACCTCTTAAAACACTAAATAGAAGTAAATGAATATTTACATTTAAAATAGGTCATCTTGCAAATTTAAGATAATGGGAATGCACATAAAGTGCATTAGAGATGTTATAATATTGTAATATCTGAAATTAGTGCTTGAAGAGAAAATCATGAAATTGACTGCTAAGTTTTGACTATTTCTAACCTCACACCAACTATCCTTTGGAATTCCTCTACCATAGACCGAACCATGTAGCAGTGGAAATCATACTTTAACGAAAGGTCGTGATTCTGCCATGAATAATGAAAATATAGTAAGTTTTATATATACTACCTAGTTGATGACATTATCTAATAAAAATTAATTTTCAAAACCAAAACAAAATAAACCTTTCATTAATTTTATTGCTGTAAAAGAAATAGGCTCCGTGAAATTAAATTTAAAAAATGTGGATTAGAAATTCGTGGTAGACATAGTATCAAATGTCATCATGGAGTAGGAATTTTCCATGTTTTAGTCTAACTTTCAACCCACACATAAAATACAAACTCAAATACCCCTTTTACCTTTTGTAAAAGCAAAAACACATTATTTTGAAAAATAACGAAGAAAAATTAGGGATGAATGCGAACTGGATATTGTGAGAAGCCAAATAGGTTTGTGAATTGAAATTATACCTATTTTGATATACGAGCATCACACTCCGGTTGCAGTGGTTGTGGTCAACGTTGCTACTTGACGACACTTAGTTAGAATAGGGAAAATAAACAATGAGTTAGGGTAGTGAGATGAAATTACAGAGACGAAATCAAACTCGAAAACGAAAGAGGCAAGGATGCAAAATCAAACATGAAATCAGAGAGACGAAGTAGTGACAAAAAAAAAAATGAAAGCACGAGATGAAATCAGAAAGAGAAATAGTTATGAAATTGAAAGAGAAATAGTGATGAATCAAAAGAGGAAGCATGGAGAACGAAAAATTTGTTACCTAGGGCTTCAAATTTGATGAGAACTGAAGAGTGGGGAAGGAGAACAAAAAGAGCTTCTCAAACACACGGGAACACAAAAAAAATTCTAGGTCACTTTCAAAGGCACTGAATACTAAAGCAAATCATCCCTCCCCCTTGAAGGTGGGCCTCGAGGTGGGCTTGGGCTTGTTGATGCATTTGGGCTTAGGCTTATTGGGATCACATCATCCCCTCCCCCTTGAAGAGGATTTGCCCTCAAATCTTGGTGGTGTTCATCATCCATGAATCCTACAAAAGGAATTAAATGATATATATTGAAAGTGGAATGAACACCATACTGATAAGCAAGATTATATCTAAAGTAGAGGACAAAAGAAGGTCTTGTTGTATTGTTGAAAGTTACTTGAAGATGAACAAGACCTACTTCACAAAAATAATTTTGTGTACTTTGAGTTGTCTCAAACCTAATAGGCAACATTAACTCAAAGTATGATTTTGCAAAATCTTTTGAGGAGTTTAAAACAATGGGAAGGGAAACTGGCTTGAAAAACTCAGCAAAAGTAAATATTGGTTTGAAGAAATGAGAATGATTGATGAAATGAGAAGAGTTAAAAGATTTGAGCACTCCCTTTAAAATTCCTGATTCAATGAAAATTGTGGGGGTCGGAGGTGCCTTTAGTAGCATTCCTTTCTTGAGTAGGATTTCTTCTTCCTCTTTCTCTTTCTTTTCAAGCTCTATTTTTTCTCTCTGTTCTCTCAACGCCCTATTAGATTCTTTCCTTTCCTCTTCCTCTCTATCTCTTCTTTCCTTCTCCTCTTTCTCTTTTTGCACATGGTCTCTTTGCTTTTAAATTTCTCTTTGCTTTTCAATTTCTCTTTTCTTACTCAAGAGAAAGTCAAGTTTATCTTTAAAATCTCTTTCTTGACGAGAAAACTTCTTTAGATTTTGAATGAATGTATCTCCTATATCAATGAAGTTTTCTAGTCGAGACTGTTGCTCCCGAGTGATCCTATATGAAGAGGGAACAAAATGTTTCCACATGCATGCTTTCAATTCATAAAAGGTATTAATGCATGATGCTCTTCCCTTTTCCACTTGAAATTGCCTTTTATACCACCACTCACATGCACGTCCTACAAATCTAGAAATAACATGCATAAGAATATCATACTGACAATATCTATTAAAGAATGGTTGCACCAACTTCTTTGTATCCCACATCCAATCTATGAATGATAATGGACCTATATCCTCCCCAAAGAATGGAATGTCACTATGAAATGTATGATGCAACTCATGACTATCATGCTTATGCAACCTAGGACTATATGTAGAATATGTACTCATGATGATTGAATGAACTTAT
>Ga0214542_1003480_pt1 | contig 32067 bp, 15 predicted proteins | sample CNSS1metaG_FD_160096 | JGI IMG/M metagenome (GOLD analysis project Ga0214542, IMG submission 160096) | Root nodule microbial communities from cowpea collected in UCLA plant growth center, Los Angeles, California, USA - CNSS1 | ecosystem: Host-associated > Plants > Roots > Nodule | place: USA...
ACACCAGAAACGGCGACTACCCGAGCTAATGATAGAGGCAAGAACACTTTCCGGCCAAGTCCCATTAATTGATCATAACGATATCGTGGAAATGCTGCGCGGACCCATATATATAGAAACAGAAACCGCTAGACGCTAGCTATCAAACAGTGCATAAACTCTGCCTCTGCCGCCCGGCGGTGTTCAGGTTCTGTCAGGCGGTGAGCGACTGTGGCGCTTGGATGGCACCTAGCGGTGACGGCCTCTTGCGCCTGGCGCTGGCTTGGTGTCGCCAAGCACTTCCTGTTCACATTTTTGCTCTTCTCCTTGCTATTCTAGGTCACTCATTTGTTTTTATTTTTGGAACAAAGCTTCCAATCTATAAATAAACACAAAAATGGGGATTAATGGTATATTTAGATCAATGTAATCCAAAATGTATTTATTTACAAAAGTAAGGTAAAATTGAGGATTAAGTAGGTTAAAAGTTTTGGAAAAGATGATTTTGTTAATAAAATGTAGCTTGGATAATGGTAAAAATTAACATTATCAGCCATTAGGCCTCAGTTTTTGAAAAAATGAGGCATATCAAAACGCAATGGTATTTCTGAAATTTAAGCAAACTTTTGTACTTCGGTTGTTCTAATAACCAATGCAGAAAAGGTTTTAGGCCTCAATTCTAGAGAACCTGAAGCCTAATGCCTGTCAAAAGTTTCAAAATTCCCGCTACTTTGAATTTTCCAATTTGAACGATGAAGATTCTGCTTCGGTTCACAAAAGGACCAAAGCAAAAAGGTATGTACCCGAGGTAGGTAAGTTGATTTAATTCAAAATATTAAAACTTCTTTAATTATTTTTTTAGTACTATATGGCCTTTGTTGGGTATATACCCAAGATAAAACGTGTGTTATGCCTCGATGTTTAATTAAACTGAGGCAGAATGAGGTTTCAAGCCCTGGTTGTTCATTAAATCGAGGCAGAATGAGGTTTTATGTCCTGGTTGTTCATTAAATCGAAGTAGAATATGGGTTTATGCCCCGATTTTCAATTGATTAGAAGTAGAATGTTCATTCTAGGGATAAAAATTGGGGGAAATTTGACAGATCTTCTTCGCATCTTCTTCTCCCTTGAGCCAACTCTGGTCTTCACGTCTTCTGCATCACATTTGTCACTTCAACATCATGTCCACTATTGTTGTCGCTGCTGCATCATGCGTCCACAGCTGTTGTCGTTGCTACATCATGCATCAATTGTTGTCGCCGTTGTTGCTTTTTTGGGAGGGGGGAGGTTGTTGTTGTGGGAGGAGGTCGTTGCTGCCACTAGACTTGTGCTTGGGAGGAGATGATTTCTATTATTCTTCAAAAACCACCGTTGTTGCGTCGGCGCTGGTGAGAGGGATGGAGGCTACTATAGTTGCGCCATCGCCGCGCTTGCCACAGGCATAATTGCTCATTCTTCAAAAACCACCACTGGTTAGTGTTTTTTTTTTCTTGCAGTTTTTTATTTTTGCATGAGTTTCTAATGTTCCCTTGTTGTTAAGATTTGAGTTAGTGTAAGATTTTTTTTTTTTTGGGATTTTGATTGAGTTTGTGTCTTTGTTCGTATTGTTGGTAAAATTTGGGTATTTTTGTTGCCAATGATATAGGTACTATTGCATTAATATTCAAGTATTATTGCATTGGTTGAGATTGTGCATCTTTTCAAAGTGCTTAGGATTCCATTCTCTGTTGTTGTTTGTGTTTCACGCTCTCAGGTTCCTATTTTCATCTTCAAAATTTATTTTGAATGAGTCTATAATTATTTTTTGTATGTTTGATAAATGAATAATTATATTGATTTATGGAAAAGTTTATATTACTGATTAAATATATTGATTTATTTTGTTTCATTTGAAATTATTGTTGCATTGAGTTAGCCTTAGTTTCCCATTTAAGATTCAATATAAAAATTATTTACTGTCTCCAAGATATTTGAATTATATACATATTTTTTAAATTTATATAAGAGGAGACAATAATAATTTATAAGTATTGAATCTTGAATTGTCCAGTTGGACAATTTAAGAAGATTAATCAATTTTACATAGTGTAGTGCATATATATTTTAATACACATGTCTTAAATCTCATGAATATTTGTCAATTGAATTTTCTATTGATCTTTGGATACCTATTTGATTGTGATTGATATTCACTTTCATTTCGTGTAACCTGAATATCAAGAAAAATTATTGTCTTGTGTGTAGAAATTTGACACTACTACACCAATTTCTCATAAGTCCATTAAATATTTAAGGTTAGCTTGTGCAAAGTACATTTTACAAATGTACAATAGTATGTACAACATTTATTTATTGTAAGGATATGATCTTGTAATGAATAACACATTAAGTATTTTGTCTTTTTTTGGTTTAAGCAGTATAATGTTTTATTTCTTATTGGTTTCTGGTATTCTGTTTACAAGTTTAATGTGTAGGATATATTAGAAATAAGAATTGTATTTAAAAAACATGACCACTTTCTGCCTCGGTTCATACTAAGACTGAATCATAAAAGGGGAATTTACTGAGACCTAATATCATTTCAAATTTAATATATATATTTTTTAATTTTTATCACTTTTATGCCTCAATTATGGTTAAAAAGAGGCATAATGTCCAATTCAGGTTTAATATTTTTTTATTTTTTTACTATTTTGCCTCGATTCTCCTAACAATCAAGCCAATAAGTCCTTTAGTTTTTATTTTTTAAATTTTAAATGGTATTTTGCCTCAATTCTACTCACAACCGAAGCAGAATGTGGACCTTTCTGTCTTGGTTGGGAACCTAGGTAGAAATACTATTCTTTTTTACCTCTCTTTCATATACCTTGGGTGTAGAACCGATGCCAAATAACCAAAATAACCGTGACCAAAACCCTTTACTACACTAGTGATGACTTTGAAGTGAACCGAAACAAAAGAAGAAATGTGAATGATGAAGCTACTTTTGGATATAGATTGGATACAAACGAGTGAGCTACTTTTGGATGGACCGTAGAAGAAAGCAAATGAGCAAGTTACTTAGTAGAAACACACACGATATATTGTACTAGAGCGGCTAGATTTTAGGATTTTAAGTAATGTAGGCCAAATTGGGGCTAACATGTGGTTGGACGACGCAAGTTGCTAGTTATGTAGGATAGAAGGTAAGCTTGCGTTAGCCCAGTCGAAGGTTGACATTAGTCGAATTCAGCCAACTTAGTCAAGGTCGAAGGTCGGCCAAGTTGACCATGATTGAAGATCAGCCTAAGTTATCCACAATCAAAGTTTGACTCGAATCATCCCATGTCGATGATCAACCCGAGGCATCCCCAACCGAACGTAACTGAAGGTCGACTAATTCATTCCTAGTCAAAATTCAACTATGTAGTTCCAGCCAAAGATCGTTCAAGTCGACTTGACCAAGGATCGACCAAGTCAACCCAATCAAAGATCAACAGAGTCAATTCGACCAAAAATTGGTTCAGTTGATTGATGGTCGACCCCGTCTACTTGTTTAAGGTCGACCAAAAATATATATAAAATTAAGATTTAAGCAACTCCCCATTGATAACTTAATTTTAAAAAAATATTTGAATATTAACCATTATTGACAATTAACTTGAACTTGTATAATTAAGTAAACCGATAAATCATTAAAATACTTGTATTTATTATCCACAATTGCAAACATATATTTAGTATTAATAATGAATTTTACCTATAAATATTAGTAGTTATAAATATTTTTATCATACCTTATTATCATATCTTATTAGATGATCGGTGATTAGTGTGCTCCGATATGATAGATGCACTTTTCATATATGTCTTCCTAAGGTTAATCTCTTTTGGTACACTTATCTACTATTTATTTATTTTCTCCTAATGTACTTTTCAAAATAAATTAAGTGGTAGTTCACCCTAAATTTAGTCTTATAAACAGTTAACAATTTTTCGGAGATTAGGAACCTAGCTAAAACAATCAGTATTATTCATTATCCTCTTTCTGCTAAAAAAATGAATTAATAAAAGTTACAAAAATAAATTAATAAAATTTTTCGATTTAGTACTTTATTTTTGTAACTTTTATAAAAAACTAAAAAGTTATCCTATTTATTAATTTTGTCAATTTTATCACCGAAGTTTTTTTCAAAAAATCATTTTTGTTTAGACCAATATTATTGTTAAGTATATTTTTTAAGAGAACACTCATCCCTCACCTAACACCTTCATAACTACAATAAATTAATCAGATTTGTCAAAGTTGACCCACAATATGCTTTTGTATCGTTTTTTCTACGTAGTGTGATTTCAAAATGCAATGGAGTGATATTTCCATGTACCGGCACACAGAGTTTACACAGTCCATGCCCACAGAGATAAGTTTCTTTGATTGCGACATCGACCTCACCCTCATTATTTATCAGCAGAAGAATCGAATTCACATCTTCATATAATACGATAACATTTCTGACCAATTGGTTGCAGCATAATTGTTCTGCATTAAGAATGTGTGGAGGTGCTATCATTGCTGATTTCTTTCCTAGAACAGGTGACAAATTAATCAGTGCCTTCTTGTGGCCGGAGCTTGACTTGTTCGATTTGAGCAACAGAGAATGTTCATGTATCCTTGAAAACGACGAGACGTTGCTTCGTTTCGTTAAGCGCACTCGGATAACATCGCAATCTCACTGTTCTAGCCGCTCCCCCGTGAACCCACACTCCTCCCTCTCCTCCGTCAACAAACTTCACCCTCACCAACACACTGGGTACCTTTTCTTCTTTACTTTTCTATTTTTTAAATTTTAATTTCAATACGGATTTCAATTCTATCTTGTTTAACGTAAACATCAAAACTCTCTTACATACTATTAAAATTAACTAAAATTATTTTATGATACAAGAATTGATAATTTAAGACTATTTTAATTGGGGTAATGGTGTGTGAGTTTTTAAGTCAAAGACTATATATATATTAAATGATAATTTTTCAAGATCTGTTAAGCAAAAATTATCTTTCTACCATACACTACAAGGTTGTAAGATCAGCATTTTCTTTCTCATTGTACATAATCTATAATACGGTGATAGGTGGTCTCTGAATGCTGAAATATCAAACAAACGGAGGGAGAACAATTGCAACAATTCAGGGAAAAGGAAGCTGTGTGATCTCAACGTGAATCTTGCAGATAATTTAGAATATTGGTTGCCCACACTGACAAAAGGTTCGGATGAAGAAGATAGCGATGAGACCTCAGATACAAGTTCAGATTCAAGTTTAGATTCAAGTTCAGATTCTGAAACGTACTCAGGCCCATCATGATCTCAGTTTTTAGTGTTTCTAAATAGTGAAATAGTGTCCTATTTCCACTTTGCTATGCTGTAATGAGCGTGTTTCAAAGTTTAATATGTGCATAGTACGTAGTCATGCTTGTAGCCCTACTGAGCCACTTCAGAACGATGGAAACGGTTCTTCATGTATGCTCCGCTACTTTTTTTAATCGAACAAAGAAAGGTCAAAGCTAAGTTTAATGCATAGAGAATAATTGAGTGTCTTTCTGGTTTTTGTATTGGTTAAATTCATTGTTGGAATATCACTTATCCTTTAACGTAATTGTGTAGGTAAGCAAATGGAAGCTGTTGGTATCAACTATGGATTTTCTTATATCTCAAAAGAAAATGTATAAAGGTTCGCTTGATATATGCTTAGCAAAATTTTGTTCAAAGATCGATAATATGAAGATGTTAAAAGTAATGTCAAAATCCTCCTATAGTTAGTTATTTGCCAATGACTAGGTTTCTTATAGTTATCTACATCAAACACATGGTGAAGTATATGTCAAAATCTTGTTTTGTTTGTTAGGTCAATTTTATACATGTCTATATTATGTTTTTCTTCTCCTCTTGGAAATATTTCTATAACACATCAAACATGAGAATATAGTTCACCTTTTTCAGAAATCTTTCTTGATACCTTAAAACAAGTACTGCAGATGGTACTAGTGAGAGAGTGAAAGGAAAGTGAAACTAGTATAGCCACAATGCAGGGCGAGGGAAACGTTGGCCAGAGTGTACGTTTGCGCTAGAGTGGTGAGAGCAATGTGAGCATTAATGGAAACAGGGCAGTCCCTTGTTATGATCATGATTTTTCGTGGCATGTGTGAAAATTATTCTCATCATTTACACAGGATGGTAGAGATACATAATACATGCAGATCTCCTTTAAAATGTGAAAATTATTCTCATCATTTACACAGAGGCCCTACCTTAAAATCAAAGGATTGACAGGTTTGCCTTCAAGAACAAATTCATTCCTTCCTTTCCAGATAGACCAACAAATGCTTCCTACTTGAGCAGATATTTGGTTGGCATTTTCTGGATATACCCTTTGAATCTCCATCAGTTTGTGCCAGAGCCAAAGTTGAAAGCTTTGAACTTCTTTAGCATCAACGCACCACTGGAAATCACTTCCAAACCAAAGGGGTCGTGTCCATGGACAAAACAGGAACACATGTTCAACAGTTTCAGGCTCCTTTCCACAGATGGGGCAGAGTGGACTCAGTACAAGCTTTCTCCTGAAAAGATATTCAAAAGTTGGCAAATTATCTTGGCAAATATTCCACATCAGTACTTTAACATTTAGAGGAGCCGCAATGCTACAAATTGCCAACCATAGCCTCTGTGATACACCATGATAACCACTGTTAGCTTCATGCTGCTTCGACTGTGGTGCCTCACAAATTTCCTTGCGATGTGATACACGGATTCTTTTGGGCAATGACTGAAAACTTTCTTGCAGATCAGGCTTGGAAACTTCACTGTGTGTTCTTTTTGGAGACCAAGGATTTATGAATCGGATATCGTGCATGTTTGTTTTTTGCTTGTGAACATGAACCCCCATCCATTTAATGATTCCTTTCTTGGTTCTGCATGAATGTGGAAAGACTCTTGGTCCTACGCATGAAACCTCAACATGGTTCCACCCATCCTCCCCATACACACTTTCCAATCCACCATCGTAGGACTTGAGCAGCACATCGGACAAGAATATATGATATGTGATTAATTTTGATTGCACAGTGAAATGGCAATGCAGCTTTTGAATGCCATTGATGAGCAGGTGAAATCTTGACATGGGAAAACTGCCTTGCTTGTCTAAAACTCCAACAACACCTAGAGTCATCCTAGGAAATTTGTTACGAAACCAGAAAGACAGGGATGGCCCCCTAGTACAATGATCGAACCATTCTGGTAACCTTGTTCCTGGAAGGGAAAAATCTGTTCCTCCACCCTCATGTAATCTCTGTTGGCCACAATATGTAGAAAAAGCATCATGAGTTTTAACAGTTCACAACATGCATTTGACAACTGCGCTTGTGAGATTATAAAGAGAGTAAGAAACCTTACCTGATTCAACAACATGTTTTGAGACTCATGAGACAATAATGTGCAGTTTATTGCCGACAGATATTTTATCTTCGGAGGAACCCCTCTGATTTCTTGAAGCTCCTTGCAGTTGTCCAAAACTAGATTCCTTAGAAATCGACATTGGCTGATGCATTCAGGAAGGACTTTGAAAGCACAGCCAGTTAGGTCTAAGAACTCTACATTGGGGAAGCTGGTGGGTGTCAAATCATTGTAGTTTAATCTAAAATCTCTCAAAGACTCAGATGAAGCCAATCTTACTTGTCCCTCACTTTTACCAAGGATCAAGTTTACATATCGTCCACATTTTACAGCTGTCAATCTCTCAAGTTTTGGTAACATCAAAATATTTATTGGGATCTGATTAAGCCTCTTGCACTTGTCTAGTACTAAATATTTAAGCCCAGTGAGTTTCCTAAACGAATATGGCAATTGTTCAATAGCAGTTCCACAAAGGTCAAGATTTTTCATATGTTTCATTTCTTCTAATATGTTTGGCAAACGCTGGAGGCTTGAGCATTTTCTGAGAGACAGATATTCAAGTGATGTTAACTTGAAGCTTTGGGGAAGAGTCCTTAGACTGGTGCATCCAATAGCAGTGAACCATGTTAGTTTGTCAAGAACTCCAATGGAATTATGAACCTCTACCAAATTCTTGCAGTTATCAAGACACAGCTTTCTTAAATTTTTGGCTCCAGACATGTCAGGTGCCTGTTTTATGAATCTGCAACCTCTTAAAATCATTTCACTCAAAGACTCGAACTTCTGGTAAGCCAAACTAAAAATAATTAGTTTTGGAAATTTCCAAAATGCAGTTTATGAATATAAATATATAAAACAAACAAAATATTTCAAGAAAGATATCCATTGTGCATACCATGAGGTGGAGTTGTTTGCCCAATATATTGCGACTCATAGACAAGTCTAACATAACAAGTTTCCTTGGATCATATTCAGGTGGCAGAGACTGTGTAGGATATCCCCGCCACTTTAGTACTCTCAAACTACTTGGGAGATGTTCAGGGCCTCTAGAAAAGTCAGCATTTTCAATAGTAAGCATTTTCAAGTTTGTCATCTTCTTGAGCTCACTTCCACTCCATAGAACTTCCCTATTCTTTGGCAAGTGTAGCATGATTATTTCAATTGAATCTGTTCCCTTTTCGGTCAAAAGAATATTAACAAGTTATTAGTTGTCGAGAATATCATGTACAAATTTAGACAAGTTTCCAAGTCGTAAAACAAATTGTCCAATTATTAACCAATTTTAGGAATACATCTTCAAAAAAGAAGTTAAGAATCATGACCCTATGGTATACTTGTCAAAACAGTTTTGTCTAAGTGCAAAAAGAAAATGTTGATTGAATGACTATTGGAAATTAACAACCTGAAAATCAGATTTTATGCTATTCTTTAGGAAAATAAAAGTCATATTGACTGACAGGATAAAATTGTTTTATCTGCTGTTGTTTAGGAACCAGTTTGGTAGTTATTATGCTATCATCTTTCTTTCAGTTATTTGCTGTATAAAAACCTGCAATGTTGCTCAATAAAATACGTAGACTACAGTCTATATGTTATAGTTCCACTCATTCCAAGATTCTATATTTTCAAATAAGCAACAGAAAAACATAACAGTACACGTACCTTGTCATTTTCTAAAACATCAACAATATCCTCATAAAGCCATAATCTACTCCGTTTTCCAGGCTCTGATGGTGATTCTTGCCTGACAATTTCTCTGCCCATGTCCTCTACCAAGTTATGCATTAGCACAAAACCATATTGATCGATCTTTATGAGAGATTTATCTACCAGCATCCGAATAGCATACTCTGGCGAGAAACCACGACCTTGTAGCAATAAACTTATGACATCTTTCAAATGGTAGCCTCTAAAGAAACAAGCCATGTCAAGGAAAACTTCCTTCTCATCTCCTTTCAAACCATCATAGCTTACTTTTAGTTTTTCCTGAATATCTTCATCTGGAATCCTTTCAATGGTATCTAATGCTGCTTCCCATTCAGACATTGTTATACCATTCAAGTTAGAACCTATTATTTCCAAAGCCAATGGAAGGCCATTGGAATAAAATACTGCACGCTTAGAGATATCCAAGTAACCTGGACCAACTTCATTGCTTTTAAAAGCATGCCAACTAAACAACTCAAGAGCCTCTTTATCATCTAATGCTTTTGCTTCGTATGTTCTTTCAAAACCATGTACACGTAAAAAATGTCTGTTCCTTGTCGTGACAATGATTTTGCTGCCATCACCAAACCAGGAAGGATCACCAGCAAGTGCCTTTAATTGCTCCAATTTATCAACATCATCAAGAATCAGAAGAACTTTCTTTCTTTGAAGCTTGCTTTTCATAACTGCCATTCCCCTATTAATACTCCCCAACTTAATACTTTTCTCCCCAACCATTTCAGAAAGTACTGTCTCCTGAAGTTGTACTAAATCATACTTCAATGATTTTTGTCTAATATCGCCAAGGAAACACTGAACTTCAAATTGATCGGCAATGGCATTGTACACTGCACATGCAATTGCAGTCTTACCTATTCCCCCGATTCCATAAATCCCAACCATGCTTACTCCCCGATTAGATCCAACATCCAAAAGGGACTTCACGTCTTGCACTCTAGACTCCAATCCAATTGGATAATTAGCCACGTGTAAAGGGCTACGATTTATCTTTTTGGAAACCTCTTCAACAATTGTCCGAATAAGTTCATGCTCATACCTACCCAAATACAAAATACATATAAAATTACCCAAATGCATCAAATCCATGCCCAGTTTCATTTACAAATTCAAATCTCGGTATATCTTTGTGAAGGAGTATATTATGACTTATGAACTTCTTTTCCTGAATTTTTGTTACTCGAATATATTGAAATATATCAGAAAACTAAAAGAAAGAAAAAAACAACAGAATCAACATTGTAAGAATCAAAGACAGATGAGTACCCTTGTTTGAGTTTGAAATGCGAACCAAACAAATCAGCAGCTTCTTGAAGAGCTAGCTTCCATTTTTGGAGCTTCTCCTGGTCATTCTTGAATCTTTCTCCATGCTTGGCCAATGCTTTCCCATAAGAACCCTTCTGAAACCGCACATAAGATGGAGTAACCCCGTAAAACACTGGCCAAACCAGTCGACCCTTTTTCATTATGCAGTCAAGGATCACGACAAGTTCTTCAAGACAGTAAGTTGAGTCAGCATAATTTTCAGACAAAACAACAATGGCAATTCTAGACTGCTCAATAGCCTTGAAAAGAGCAGGTCCAATCTTTTCCCCTTTTCTAAGCCCCTCATCATCCATGAAGGTGTGAATTCCCCTGTCACAAAGAGACTTGTATAGGTTGCCAGTGAAGCCACTTCGAGTGTCATCGCCTCTGAAACTGAGGAACACATCATGGCTCCCTTCACAAGTGGAAGAAGAAGAAGATGATGATGAAGATGGTAGCTGTGTCATGATGGTAATTATGTAACAAAGACTTTACTTTCAGAAGTAAAAAATGGAACTTGTTGAGAAGATTGTGAAGGAATCGGTAGGTGCTGTAATGGGTCAAACAATAAGAGAAGATTACATAATTGATCGAAGAAGCGTGCAATATCCACGAAGCTGCCTTGAACTAAGTGTGAACATCTTATTGACTTTCTGGCATTATTCATTACCAAATATTTTAATAAATTGCTTTTGTAAAAAAAAATCACTTACGTTAGATGTCACCATTTTTCAAACATGTCTAAGTGATTAGTAACTTTTAATTAAAATATTATTCGTAATTATAAATATAATTATAAAGATATTTATAATTATAAAAAAGCATTAAATATGTTTTTGGTATCTTGACTCTCAAGTGAAAATTGAAATTAGTCCATGTTTGAAATGTGTGAAATTAGTCTCTCAACTTTATAAAATGTGTGAATTTAGTTCTTTTAATCAAATTTTGTTATATTTATTTAACGTATCAAACACGTTCCTTATCTAACATTGAAACATAAATGTGTCAAAACGGTGATTCATATGCTATCATGAAACACAATTGAAACATCAAATAAACTTAACAAAATTTGGTTAAAAGTACTAAATTCACGTATTTGTAGAGTTGAGAGACTAGATTGGGCAAAGTTCGAAGATGAACTAATTCCAATTTTCAATGAAAGTCAAAGACCAAAAATATATTTAACCCTATAAAGAATTACTATTAAAATAAAATCTTGATTGTATGTTTCATCTTATATTTTATGTTCTTGTGCCTTTTTCTCACAATTTTAATCTTTTGATTTTTAATTATCCATTTTTTTGTCTTGAATTTCTTTACTTATCTCTTAATTTGTATTATTCATCTCTTTCATTTTAGAATTTTTCATATTTCATGGAGATTTTCTTGCAGATTTCTTAGAAACATTTATAGAAAAAGTGTTTCTTGTCATTTTTCTACAAAATTTGATTGGTAGGTAATACTTTTATGGATAATTAGTTACCGTAGAATTTAAAAGTTCATAGAAAATTTTTTACAAAATTGTTTATGAAAAATATTCGCAGCGAAAAATATTCGAAAATTTTTCCTATAAAAAATTCATTTTAAAAAACAACATCTACTTTTTCCTGCAAATTTAAATTTTAGGGTTAAATATGTTTTTGGTCCATGTAAGGCCCAATATTTTCTGCTCTTATGTTTAAGGGTTGCCCCAAATCTAATGAGCCTAAGAGCTAACTCAAAGGAGAAACTAAACTCTAAGTCTGCCCTAACACACTCATTCTACTCACTTTCAGAAACAACTCCTTTCCCTTAGAGCTGCAGCCGTCTCTCCCTCTCTGCTAGGGTTTGGTACCACCTTGGTCAAGCAAGTTCGAACCAGTTCATTTCTTTTCCACGTAAGTTGTTTCCTTATCCCGTGCTTGCATTTTCTACTACTGTTACTCTGGGTAACTTATGTCCTTACTATTCCTTTAATTTTTCCAGCTCCTTAAGTTGTTCCTTGAGCTGTCGTGCCCCACTATTTAGAGTCGAGGTCCTGTTCTAGCCATTTCCAGGTAAGGGAAGCTAGAACCTTTTTGTCTGATGCGGTAGCGATTTATTCTATTTTTGATTTCATGATTCTTGATGAGATTTTGTGCTGTTACGGATGCCTGGGATGCTTGGTTATTTTGTTTAGTATATGTGTATGGCTGATGCAGGTGCGAACAATGGCGAGAACTGGTAATCTCACCCAAGCGAGCTTCTCTCGCCTAGGCGAGATAAGTAGAGGCTCGCCCAGGCCCCTTTCATGCGAGTTATCGCTCAGGCGACCACACCTTATTTTGAGCGAGTGAATGCCTCGCTCAAGTGAAGGGGGTCTCGCCTAAGCGAGACTGTGCTGAAGGCCATTGTTCCTATTTTCAAGCTCTCGCCTAGGCGAAAGGAGCTCGCCTGAGCGAGAGTCTCTCTCGCTTGAGCGAGACTTTTCTGCCTGAGCGACGAGTTGGGCGAGAGTGTGTCCTGGTTTGATGTTCTCCCTATTCTTGGATGTTGGGCATGTATTTGATTGGATTATTATATAATATCATGAAGTGAATGAATATGCATGAATGATATGGTGCATAGGTTGTAAATGATAGGTGTGGTATGATCTTGGCATGTGATTTTATATGGGATGGTTGGTTATCAAAGTGACATGGTATTGGTATGAGAGGAAATTCTATATTCATGGATTTGGGAAGAATGAGTTGGTATGGATTCCACATGTGACATGAATGAGGATTGGTTACAAAGGTTGACATGGGATTTATATGCATGATGAGTATTCCTTTATTGTTTGATTATGATTGGTATGTAGTCAATACGTAAATCCATGAGCCTCTAGGTGAGACCTCCTGGTGGTGCTTCAGGGGTCGGGATGTAATTCCATGACCCCTGTTAGTGGGAGTTCATGGTGGTGCCTCATCTATATAATTTGGTAAGGATTCAAGGTAAGGTTGTATCCTGACGCTCTAAGGAGTCAGTTAGTCTCACATAGAGCGGACTGACTCTTGTGGTGAGAGTAGCAGGAGGCCTGAAACTCATTAAGGGCTAACCTTGTGTGTAGGGGATTGAGACATTGTAACACTTGTAACACTTAGCTCGGGGGTGAGCAGGAAAATCCACCACAAGTGCAAATATCCGCTGAATTCGACTAGATTATATGTATACGGATGAGTCGAGTCTGAGTCAAGTGTATTGCTTGGGGAGTCATAACATGTTTGGATGACATATACTGCTTGGACTGTGAAATAGCATGTGATTGTATGATCAACTGTTTTCTACTCTAGCTTACCCTTTATTTGTTTGTTGTATGTTCTGTATGTGTGATTTTCTCTTTTTGCGATAATCATCAATTTATTGATGTGAGCATATGCGAGAAACACCCGTAGTCCACAAAGAGGTGATGGTTTCACTGCGTAGCCCACCTGGGCTGGATTCTACTGTTTGGGGCCTTATTTTAGGGCTATGGCCCATGTATTGGTTGTCCTTTAAATTTTCATTTTATTACTGTTAAATATTTGTATGTGGTTTAGTTTGGCATCGTTGTGTGCCTTGGATAAATGTAAGGAGTTATGTTTAAACTCCACGACTGCGCTACTATATTATTTTGGTGTGACACTTCCTTTAATTACGTTTATTAATTAAATGGGGTGTTACAGTCCCTTAACTTTTAGTGAATTTTGGAATTAGTCCATTTCAAAACTTTAGACCAATTTAGTCCTTCATCTTTCAAAATACGTGGATTTAGTCCTTTTAATCAAATTTTGTTAAGTTTATTTGACATTTAAAGCATGTATCATAATAATATTTGACTTAACATTAAAAGAAAAATGTGTCAAACAGTATAAACAACTTAAATACAATCCTATAATGTGTACGAAACATCAAATAAACCTAACAAAATTTGATTAAAATGACTAAATCCACGTATTTCGAGAGATGAAGGACTAAATAGGTCCAAAATTTCGAAACGGACTAATTCTAAAATTCACTAGAAGTTAAGGAAAAAAAACTTATTTAACCCTAAATTTTACAAGTAATTTTCTTGCGTATTTTAAATTCGCAAGTAATTTCTTGCAAAACCAAATTCACAAATAATTTTTCTGCGGAAATGACTATGTAAGTATATTTTTACTACTAACATTTTCACAAGAAATTCCGAAAAAATATATAATAAGTTTTAAAATATATAATTTTTACTTTTATAATACTTTTAAATGACAAAACAAATTACAAATGACTCATGTTTAATTGTTTTTATAAATGACTCGGAAAAAAAATATATATAATTTTTACTTTTATAGTACTTTTAAATGACAAAACAACTTACAAATGACTCATGTTTAATTGTTTTTATAAATGACTCATGTTTAATTATTTTTATATTCTAACTCAAAATTAAATCATTCTTAATTTTAACATTATTATTTCTGAAAATCAAACAGATTAAACAAGTTATACATTTCTATTATTCCAAATATAGTTATTTGTATAAATTTTTGTCTAACTTTTTTCTATAGATGTTTATAAAGGAATATAACTCACCGTAGAACAGTTTCAGTATCATCAACAAATTATCATATATAATAAATTTTTTAATAATAATTTCATACTATTAACACTGTGAACTTTTTTATATTAAGAGTAAATAAATCTAACTTCTACCTCATATACTTGATATATGTACGATTGCACCATGAAATTGTTTTAGGTATATGCAAATGAAGATGATTATATTTGGCTTTAATCGAGAGATAGGTTCCTGTACTATACTGTGCAGCTAGGATCAGCAAAAATTAAATATTCGGTCCCAACCGTCAATTAATATTTCTATTCAAACTAACTCATTAATTAACTATATATAAAGATCATGCGTACGTAACGGTTAAGGCTACATACCGATAAGAGCCGCCTACTTTAAACTTAAGAATAATAGATATATTTGTATAATCAACTCATAAGCCTGATATACGTGGGCCATGATCAGACCCATGTAAGCCCAAAATAAACCCATCAAGCCTAATAGAAGTTCAACCCATGAGCCAGGTAAATTATGATTAATATTCTATAAATACAAGTGAACCCCATCAATTAAAGATATGCAATTCATTAATACAAAAACTGAGATTTGACTTTTGAGGGATCTCACTGACTTGATCATTGGAGTCTTTTCTACATGTAACCTCTCTCCAATGTTCTACTCGGCTAAAGCACGCGAAGACAACCCACATATAGTTAAAGAATGTTTGTCTAAGGGATTCCCAGGTTGGGGTAAGATAAGATTCAAGCCTCACAATATCATATTATTGTCCTTACAGGAATAGTTCCAACTATTTTAATAAACATCCTAAAGGAATACTAATCTGAATATGTCTGTTTGGATGCTCATTTTGGTCACTCTAACTTTTGGCCATTAGAAACACAAAGTTGACAAGATAAATCTCAGCAGTATACATAATTTTAATTTATTACCTGCACAACCTCATCTTTGGGAAGCCTCTTCCTTGGGAACTTGTGATAAGTGTTCAAATTTAGTTAATTTTGAGATGAATTTGGCATTTATTTTGTCTTGATTCTATTTTATTTATATGAAATTCATCCCAATATAGCTTTTTTTCATATTCCAATGCAATCAAAGAGTTAAAGTGGAAAAATAAAGAAAATGACTAAGGAGTAGATCTAAGGTTCCAAATTGTGGTCCAACTAACTCTCCTCCTACTTTTAGATGCTAGGAATAGATCTAAGGTTCTAACTGGTTATAGAGTCCTAACCTTAATGTAGGTGATTCATTCAAGCAGTCACTGAGGAATCATACTGAAGTTTGATGATCCTAGGCTCTAAGTGCCAAGAATGGACTTAGAGTTACACTTAAAGAGAACTCCTAGGACATGGATGATTTTTGTAATTGAACTAATACAAGAGAGGGAAAAGGTCATGAAATCAAGCTTCAACACGTCTTCATTATCTTGAAAAAATATTTTATTGAATATGTGTTAATCTAGCTTTTGATATTATTATATCAACGCTATTTTCTTACCATAAATTTAGTCTCATACTTTTCATGCAACTCAATCACTATTTTATTGAACCCAAACTAGTTAGACTTTGTGTATTCTAGCAAATCCCTATGTATATGAACCTTGTTGTACTACAAACTATCCAATATACTTGTTGTTAAAGAATTGATTGCATTGGAGCATCAACAACTTGGTTGGGAATTGATCACCTACAATTTGTGCAAAGTGTATCCTAATCTACAATTCATGTACATACATGGATCATGTTTCTAGGAATTGAGGTTATTGGCATGAAAACCATCACAATGTTTATTAGAAGAATCAATGGCAAAGGTATTTGTCTGTTGTAGAAGATAGGTAAGGGACCAAAACATGCTTATCATTATCACGTGTCTGTTTGCCTGATGCACAAAGTAAAACAATGTTAATTTTTTTCATAAAAGCTTAAAAATGAGAAAGAAATATCAAAAAGTGAGACTTATAACAGGCTTGTTTTGGATGTTGTGAGCACAATTTGCATACTTTAAAGTGTTAAGGGTTTCCTGAGCATTAATATCAATAGGACTTATGCAAGCTGGGGCAAAAATATTTTTCAAGTAAAAAAAATTATAAAGTTAAGATATGGGAAAAAGAAATACTTCTTTAGTAAGAAGAAAAGTGATAAATTTAACAACTTCTCTAATATGTACCTTGAAACAAAATGAGAAAAGTGCATCATCCACTAGTGAAGAAATGTGATGTAACAACAAGCTATCACACCAGTTATATAAAAACCGTTGTAATATATTGCGTGGTGGTAATTTTGAAAATCTTGCGAACTTTATTACATTGGTTATAATAGTAACTAATGTAATATCGATTATTTTGTAAAAAAATAATCAAAAAGATATTATTTTTGAATAAATGCAAATACTACATCGGTTAGTAGGCGGAACTGATGTGGTATTTGTTTTAATTCAGGGCGCGCCAGGTTCTCCTCATTTCATCTTCCTCAAGTTTGCACTTTTCTTTGTTTCTTCTTCGAGCTTGATTGCGTTTTGGGGCTCTGGTTCGAAGCCTATCATCATTCCACCGTTCGTTGAAGTCACCGTCATCTCATAAGGTCATCCCACTGTTGCTAATTTGAAACCCTCACGTATACCTCCTTCGTGCAGCCCACACTCGCGTTGCTAAAGGTCGTGTTGTCGTTCTCCTTTTGCCCCACCATTGCATAGTTGAGGAGTCTTTGTCACATCGTTGCTCTCCTCACGAACTAGTTGCACCTATTTGCTGCTCGGAGGAGGTGGTTTCGCAAAAACCCCATTTCTTGTTGTTGTCGTTGTAAGACCCGAGAAATTTAAATAATTAAATAATTAGTTATTTAATAAATGCGGGTAGTAGAATCCTTTATGGCATTTAATGTTAATTGTTGTGATGTGGAAAAGTACTAGCTTAAGTGGTTGAGAGTACTTAATTGTGTGCGAGAACTTGGGTTTGAGTCTTATGTAGGCCAATTGTGTGATATTTTATTTTGTGCTTTACTTTTAATGATATGATTGAATGTGAGTAGTGATAATGTAATCTTAAAATTATAGAAATTATCACGAAACATGATTGGTTGAATTGGTTGTGTACTTGTTTTGTAATTGAATGGTTGTGGGTTCAAACCTTGCTAAGATCAAAATTAACTTCTTTCTTTTTATGCTAAACTTAACTTTGGCATGAATGTGAAAGAGTAGAGAAACCCTAGTGGCAATGGGCAGCCAAGGGAGGCTGGGAAAAACAGCCATAATAGTCTTTGAAGGGCAATTGTATTCATTAAAAGACCATTTTCATTTTTGGCCATTATCCATAATTAAGAACCCTAACAAAAAGGCAATTAGAAGGGTTTTGGAGACTGGAAAACCTAGAGTGCTGGAAGGAGGACAAATTTCAGAGGAGAAAATTGAGTCTGGGTTGAGAGAAGAGTTGAACCTTTTGGAAAAAGCGAAGGAGGGTTCTTGGGTATCACAAAGCTAAGGTTAGAAAACCAATAGGGGCAAGGATTTCCCAGTAAGGGGAGCTATTTCGTATTTTAGGTTATGTGTATGATTAAGAACCATGCCCTCATGATTTTATGCTTGCGTGCCATGAATTTTCATGCTCTATGTGATGGGATTAGAGATTTGATTGTTTTTTAGGTTTTGTGAAAAGTCTCTTATGCTATTGTATGAATATGATGGGGGTTTTCTGTACTATATGTTGTTTATGGTTCAATCTCGAATTTTGGTGGTCAATTTGGGTTTAAGTCATGTTCATAAGACTTGTGCACTGTTGTAGATTGTTGGTAATGATTGAGATGTGGTTTTGGCATTGTTTGCTGGTGTTTGCATGCGTGAAGAGGGAAGACATCTGCTATTCTCGCTTAAGCGAGCAAGGCTCGCCTAGGCGAAAGTAGCAACGACTCGACCCTGATTCTGCTCGAGCCTCTCGCTCAAGCGGAGAACCTGTGTTTTGGGCGATAGAGCATCTCGCTCAAGTGAGAGTTCCTTGCCTAAGCGAGAAATTGTGGGGTTGTGTGGTTCTGCTAGAGCATCTCGCTCAGGCGGAGAGCCCTATTTTGGGCGACAGAGCATCTCGCTCAGGCGAAAGTTCCTCGCCTCAGCGAGAAATCATGGAAATTCGTGTGTTCTACTTAACTCGCCGCCCAAGCGAGGGACTGTGGTTCTGGGCGAAGGGTGATCTCGCCCAAACGAGAAGGACACGCCCTAGCGAGAATTCGTAGAGTGCCATTATATTGAGCTCGCTCAGGCAAGAGAGCCTAGCTTAAGCGAGACATGCCTGGTCGCTTGGGCGAAGGCTTCTAGCATAAGTGAGATTAATGCAATTTTGGATGTGTTGTTTGTACGCATTGATGCGGAATTGGACCAGGAGATGTTGTGCAATGAACGGGTAGGTTCATGGATGGTGGTGAACACGTGATGATATAAGCGGGAAGGTTCATATCTAGTTTCTCTCGTTTGGGGATACGAGTGAGATAAGTTTGTATGTTCCGTGCTCACACTTGAGAGATGTTGCGTGCGAGGAGGTACGTAGTTGATGGATCACGTGTGTTGGACTACGGGCGGGTAGATCCGTTGAGTAGGACTACAAGTGGGGAGGTTCGTAGAGCAAGACTATGAGCAGGGAGGTTCGTAGAGGCAGGACCACGAGCTGGCAGGTTCGTGTGAGCATCATAAATCCTGAGTCCAGGGCTAACTATACGTGTGTGAAGGTTGGAAAGCCTTGGGGGATTAAGGTTTTGAGCCAAGAACTAACTAGGATGAAATAGATGGGTGTATTTTTTTTATCTTGTTATATTATATGTTATTTTTATTTATAAGCTCACCCTTTCTGTTTGTGATGTACACTCCTCTAAGTGTTGCTTTACTTGCATTGGTGTTCTACACCAGTTCAAACACACTAGGAAAGTTTTCCATCTCCTAACGGTTAGTTTTTTTAAATTTTATATAATTTTAATTTTTTGGATTATTAGAATAAAATTTTAATTAAGATTATATTTGTAACATCTTGACTGAATATTACTAATTTTAAAAAATAATACAAATAATGAACCGCATTTATTATCAATACTCTTTCCCAAAGCGCGAAAAATATCACATTATTAAAAGTGCTAAATGTAAGACCCGTAGAATTAAATTAATTAAATAAATAATTAATTAATAAATGCGGGAGGGGAAATAATTATGACATTAAATTATGGTTGGTATGACGTGGAAAAGTACTAGCTCAAGTGGTTGAGAGTACTTTAATTGTGTGAGAGGACTTGGGTTCGAGTCTTATGTATGCTAACTTTTGTGTTATTGTTTTATTATTTAAATCTGTGAAATCATGTTCTGGTATGATATGATGTCTGAATTATGATTGTTAGCATGAAACATGATTGGTTGAATTGGTTATGCACTTGAATGATGATTAAGTGGTCATGGGTTCAAACCTGGGCAAGTCTAAATGAAACTTATCTTTCTTTTGCTAATGTTAACTTTGGATGGAATTGGAAAGGTTAACAGAAACCTACTGGAATCAGCCCCGGGATGATGAGATATGAATGGCTCTGTTTAAATTTTGCGTTTTCTGATTTCTGGGAGTTTTCCAGAAACTGCTTGGCGGACTACACATAGCCGCCAGGCGGCTCATGTTAAAAATTGGGTGTTTCTGGGTTGCCACGAGGGACCGCCTGGCGGTGAAGCCCTATACCGCCAGGCGACGCAAACTGATAACTATTTCTGGGTTTTTTTTGATGAACTGCCTGACGGTGATGAATACCCGCCAGGCGACGCGAGTGGAATTGGCTTGGTTTTGGTGTTCTGTGTGTTCTAGAGTGATTCTGATCGGGAACAAAATGTAGTTCCACCGAATGATTGATGAATTGAGTCATTATATTGTAGAAATCCATAGGGTAGAGTGCCAATATGATAAAGTGCTATGAATCTCTGTTTGATTGAACGTTGTGGTATCCTGTGGTATGATTGAACGCGAAGTGTTATGGATTACAGTAGAAACTGATGATTAATGTGACTAGGTTTTGGATTACTCTGAATGTGAATGGAGAGTGAAGGGAATTAGCAAAGTAGGATAAGTGGTAGGGGCACGGGTTCTGGAAAAGAATCTGGAGTTGGCAGATGGAGTGTACCGCCTGGCGGCACGCACCTTACCGCTAGCCGCCGACACGGAAGTTACCACGCTGCGTTGACGAGATGAATGTTGAGGGGTTGGACAGTTGGTCTGGAAAGAATTAGTTCATTGGGAGGAAATTGGGGTCGTGAAACTAAGAGGTCATGAGATGTTCTATTTATATTGCGGTCCAGTATGTTGGGATAGGTCATATGAATATCTGAATACAAGAATTGTCAATAACCAGAAGGAAGCTTAAGTCCAGTTTAATCAGATGGTATGAGTGTGATGGGTGAGTTGATTGTTATAGCAAGTATAAGAATTTAATATGTTAAGGGCATGGGAGGACGCGTTGGTTTAGCATATATGCAAGCCTTGAAAAGAGAACCTGTGAGCAAGCTATTAAGTAGTGAACTGTTAGTGCTTAGAGTGATGAACAAAATACTTAAATTGGCATTAGCAACTCTGTTAAGCTTGGGGTTTCAAGTATGGCTCATAACAAAGTTTTAGAATAGGGATTGTTGGGATTGAGGACATAGATGGTTAGAGTACATTGTTGTTGGCTGAATTATTGAGAAACAATATGGTAGGATAATATGGTAAGCTTTATATTTAGTTCCAGAAACTCATTGGTATTGAGATAAATCTGAGACAGAGAACATAAACCAGAGGTGATCACTATATTGATACAGCGCCTGGCGGGAGGGAACGACTCTGCCAGGCGGTAGAGGAGAAATCAGAGAGAGTATGATAGTGCAGCACCTGGCGGTCGGGTCTGTGGCGCCAGGCGATGACTGTGCAAATAGTGAGCCCATGTTACGTAGGCGCCTAGCGGTGAGAATAATACCGCCAGGCGGTACCTGCAGCGAGGAGAGTTTTGTGGCGCTGTGCGCCTGGCGGTACGCGGCACCCGCCAGGCGGTCTGGGAATAAGCAGTGCCTGGCGGCACGTGTCCCCGCCAAGCGATTTATACTGCTGCAGCTTTGAGTTTTGATTGTGTATCTATGATCTACAATGCGTCTAGTGGTGCTTTAAAGGTGGGGTTGCTGGTGTTCCTTGAGTTGTGGCTCGGAACGTATCCCTTAAGTTGTGGCTCGGGATAGGGGTTAAGCACGTGGTATTCCTTGAGTTGTGGCTCGAAATAGCATCTCTTGAGTTGTGGCTCGGGATGGCGAGTGTTGCCGGTGTGAGTGTGCTGGTTGTGGCCAGTACGGATGGGTCCAGATAGATTGCCCTCCTCAGTTGTTGGCTGACAAGTTTGGTAGTCTTGGGACGATACGGACTATGTTTGTATATGGGAACTATACCTAGCGTTGCGGTGTATGATCCGTAGCATGTTTTCCCGCACGTGCTCTATCGGTTGTGGCCTATGGCAGCAAGTCACCTTGAAGAAATCCTTAGATGATGTAGAACACGAATAATCTGATTGGGGGTCAGATGCTAGGAATTAAAGAATAGAATAATGTGGAAAATTCAAGTTATGTATGGTAATATGTGTGTATATGAACATGTACATATCTGTAATATATATATATATATATATATATATATATATATATATATATGATATCTCTGTTAAGCTCACCCTATCTACGTGTGTTTGGCGATGATCGTGTAGACGGTACACGAGAGCAGATGTTGTTGATGCAGGTGGCTCGGGTGGAGCTTAGTCGCGGAGAGGGGTTCGACTTGGGGAATTTTATGTTTCTTCATTTCTTTTGAAACAGTTGTAAACCCTGAGGGGTGATTTTATAACATTGTTCTTTAATTTTGGAACAGATAGATTATGAACTTATTATGCTTATTTAATAAATTTTAAATTTTTCCACATTTTGGGAAAATGAGGTATTATTAGATGCGCTGTTATTTTTTTTTTCTTCTTTTATTTATTTATAAAACCGTAATATCCTAACGGGATGTTACATTAAAAACCAAAATTTCATATTTTATCTTAATGTTTACATATTCAAAAAGTAATAGTAAAACTTGTTTACAAAATTGTAGATTTAATCCATAATATAAAACTCCCATGCTGCCCCTCTATGGCACTATACCTCACCAGCTCAACCTCCAATATCATTTGCTCTCGTGTAACGAATTACATAATCATCACCAAACACAAGCAGATAGGGTGAGCTAACATAATAAAGTAAACACACTCTCATCGAAGAACCTAAATTCTCTTATTCCAGAAAACATGGCCACAACCATGTTCATACATATTCTAAATCTCCAAATGATGACCTTAAGATATCATTTGCTGCCACAAGTCATAACTCATGGTTCCACCATCTACAAGCCACAACTTGTAGATACATGCGCGTGACTATCTTGTTACGAATCACCATTCGTAGCGCCAGGTGGAGTTCCCAATACAAACCATAATTCTTACTCTCGACACAAGATTAACAATATCACTAGCCACAACCTACGATTACCCAATCAAGTGGAGACCATCCGTACGAGCCACAACTCGCACACTCACACCGGTTTCCAATATCACCAGGCCACAACCCGGGATCACCACGTGTTTACCCTCAATTCCGAGCCACATTGCAAGGAATGTCATTCTAAGGCACAGCTGAAGGAATCCTTCAGCAAGTCACCACCCTAAAGCCATCATCCAAAGCATTTAAAATTAACTCAACCCCTTATAAGGGCCTCCACCCTCATGCACCCATTTAAAATTGTTGTTTCACTGTTTTGTATTGAACGTGTTGGTTGAGTCAGAGGGTGATTGACCCTCGGCAATGTTTTTAGAACTTATTAATTGAAGTGTTTTTTAATGAATGATTTAAAGATGTTTTGTGCCTTAATTTCACATTTAAGATTCAATGTATAAATTGAATCCTACTTTTATCTTTAATGATTTGAAAATTAAAGAAAATCATAAAGAAAATCGTTACTTATAAACCTCAACTGTTCATTTGGACAGTTGGAGAATATTGAATGCAAGCATAAACAAAGTTTTTATGTTGTGTAGTAATGGATCGAAGTTGGTGCATGATAGTCAAATCATTGATATGTATGAGAATGACATTCAAGAGTTTCTTGAATTCGTTCAACGAAATGCAACACCCGTTAATGGAAAATATAATTGTCCTTGTGTTAATTGTTTGAATGGGAAACCACTACCAATTGAGTTGATTCGATAACACCTTCTTTGTGACTGTTTCTTAAAGAGTTATAGAACGTGGACATGACATGGTGAAGTTGTAAACCTCTCAACCATACCTCAATATGAAAAGTCAAATGTATATTTTGAAGATCGCATAGAGGATGTGATCGATGATATTGGAGAAAAAAATTTTAAACGCACACACGTGTATGATTCATGTTTGTCAAAAAAAAATCTTTATATCCCAATTGTACAAGATTCACACGTTTGTTAGCAATATTAAGATTATTTAACGTCAATGCAAGAAATGGGTGGACCGATAGAAGTTTCACTAAAGTGCTTGAATTGTTGCATGAAATGCTCCCAGATGGTAATACATTATCAACTCGTCACTGTGAGACGAAGAAGATATTATGTCTGATGGGTATGGAGTACTAGAAAATACATGCATGTCCAAATGATTTTATATTGTATAGAAAAGAGTTTGAAAACATTGACTAAATGTCCAAGATGCAAGGTGTCACGATTCAAAGTGAAGGATGATGACATCGATGAAGATAACATGAAGAAGGGTCATCAACAAAAGAGTTATGGTATACCACGATTTAAACGTTTATTTGCCAATGTTCATGATGCAAAAGACCTTATTTTGGCATGCAAATGGAAGAAAGAGTGATGAATTGTTACGACATGCAGTTGATTCACCTTAATGGAAGAAAATTGATACTCTCTATCCATAGTTTGGGAGTGATCCAAGAAATTTGAGGCTTGGTCTTGCAACTGATGGCATGAATCCTTACGGTAACTTAAGTAGCAAACATAGTTCATGGTAGGGATGGCAATATGGGCCTGGCCTGGCAGACCCATCAAAAAAACGTAGCAGCAAGCTAGGACATTGAGCCCATTGGCCCGTAAGAGTTTGACCCCTAGAAGCCTAAAGCCCACAACCCGCATAAAAAAAAAAACTTGCACTTGTGTATATCATTTACTTTCCTTCTGGACTTTTGCATGAATGTTCCAAATTCTTGTATGACTAGAAACGACAAGTATTATGTATTTTTGAATGTACTAAAATTTGAATAATACATCATGTATGTCAAAGTACAAATATGAAAATGACAAAAATGTTGAATTATCAATTTATCAACAACTTCCCAAAGTATTTGCTTAATTTTGTGACCTTGTTAAAGTTTCCCAAATTGTTGAACATTGAAAGCTTTATCATAAGATTTTTTTTTAAGAAAAAGGCGAGCTGGCCTGCGGGTTTGCGGGCTCGCACTTATACAAGGTGCGCAAGCCTACATTTTGCGGGCCAGGCCAGCCTACATTTTGCGAGCCAATAGTGGGTCGAGTCGGCCCGTATTACCATCCCTAGTTCGTGGCATGTTTTGTTGATCATTTACAACTTGCCTTATTTGTTATCTATGAAGAGAAAATACAAGATGTTATCAATGATGATATTAGGACCAAGGCAATCAGGAAATGATATTGATGTTTATCTAGCTCCATTGATAGAAGATTTGAGATTGTTGTGGGATGAAGGAGTGGAGGTGTTTGATGCATATTGAAATGTCAATTTTAATTTGCAAGCTTTGTTATTTTGCTCTATTAACGACTTTCCAACGTATGAAAACTTGAGCGGTTATAGTGTGAAGGGACATTATGCTTGTCTGATATGTGAAGAAAATACAAGTTATCATCAACTAAAACATGGGAGGAAGACATGTTACATTGGTCATCGAAAATTTCTAAGACGTAATCACCTATATCGTAGGTTGAAAAAGGCTTTCAATGGATGTCAAGAGGACAAAACCGCACCGCCACCCGTAACTAGAGATGAAGTTTATGAAAGAGTGTGTCAAGTCAATGTCACATTTTGAAAAACACTGAAGAAACCTATCATGAAAAACATATGGAAGAAGAACTCAATATTCTTTCAACTTCCATATTGGACCAAATTAGATGTCAAACGTTGTATTGATGTAATGCACGTGGAAAAGAATGTTTGTGATAGTATAATTGGGATATTGCTAAACATTAAAGGGAAAACAAAGGATGATGTAAATTCTCATAAAGATCTAGTTGAGATGGTCTTCGTTTGGAGTTACAACCAAAAGCTTATGGTAAACGGACTTATTTGCCTCCAGCATGTCATACTTTCTCAAAAGCTGGGAAGAAAAGTTTTTGTGTGTGCCTCCGAGAAATGAAAGTACCACAAGGATACTCTTCAAATATTAAGAGTCTTAAGTTAATAGAAGATTTGAAACTTGTTTGCTTGAAATGTCATGATTGTCATGATTGACATGTTCTCATGCAACAACTTCTCCCAGTGGCTATTCATGGCATCTTATCTTAGAATGTAAGACAAGGGATCACTCGTCTTTGCATATTTTTTAATAGTATTTGTCAGAACGTAATTGAGCTAAACACATTAAATGACTTGGAAATGAAGTTGTCATTATCTTATGTAAACTAGAAATTTATTTTCCTCCTTCATTTTTTGACATCATGGTCCACTTAATAGTCCATATAGTAAAGGAAATTAAAATATGTGGTATGTGTTTTTAAGATGGATGTACCTAATTGAGCGATACATGAAGATATTGAAGGGGTATGTGAAGAATCCTTATCGACCAAAAACATATATTATTGAGAGATATATTGTTGAAGAAGAAATTGAGTTTTGTATACAATATTTATCAAATGCAGAAGTCATTGGTATCCCAAACTCAACACATGAAGGAAGAAATAAAGGTAGAGGCACACCAGGTGTAAGGATTGTTCAAAAAGATCAACATGAATACACTTTAATCTTAGTGAGCAATTTTAGAATACTTTTCATTGACTATATTTATAGGCCAAAAAATATTATTTAACTTTTTGAACTAAAGAGTTTTTGAAAATTTATTAAAAAAATACTAAAATATTGTATGACCTTAAAATTTTCTTTAACTCTAAAATCACCATGAATTTGGATTTTCTACTGACTTTTTTGTGTTGTTCCTCTACTATATCTTTAAAATAAATTGATGGACACTTGTTTTGACGTTTTGAAATATATTAAAAATATTTTTAATGTACTAACATCATTGTATTTCAAATGTTTAGCAAAGAACAATACTAAAAAACCCAACAGAAAATCTAGCTCAGTCATATAATTTTTACAACTCAATTGTTTCACTTAAGATCATTTTCACTTGAGAATCTTATTTTCTAATTGGAGGCAGATTATAGTATCAATGTTTAGTAGAGAAGAACACCAAAAAAATCCAACAGAGAATATAGCTTAGTCATATAATTTTTACAACTCAATTGTTTCACTTAAGATCATTTTCACTTGAGAATCTTATTTTCTATTTGTAGGCAGATTATAGTATCAATTTAAGTAATTGTCTTATGAGCAGAAAATGTGAAAAGGGATCGAAAAACATACTCAATATAAGCAATTAAGTTCATAGTTTATTAGGAAATTATAATGTTTCTAATCTACATTTATTCAAATCTATTATTTATAAAAATAATTTTAATTATACAAAAATATTTATTTTAAATTATCTTACTTTTATAATATAAATTTTTTATGACTGTTAATTATAAAAAAAATATTTTATTTCAAATTTTCTTTCAAATTTTAAAATTTTATAATATAATTGTTGCTAACCACCTTTTTAAGAATAACCCCGTTATTTTAAAATTTTCTGAATAAAACTATTTCTTTTTTTTTTTTGGTTCATCATGTTTGATATGTTTAACTTTGTTAACAAATAAAAATTTACTCTTCATATTAATTTAATTTAGTGGCAGATCTTGACCATAAATGTTGGAGGGACCAAAATAATATACTAAAAATTTAGATATCTTTGAAAGAGGAAATATAAAGCCCTCACCTGCATATGCATATGTAATTATTCAACAATTGAAATTTTAGTATCATCCTTCAAAATAGGTGAAGAATTCAAAATATGAAAACGAGTAGAATATGTCTTGTTTTTATCTTCACAAGTATCTTCCCTTATATCTTTTTTACAAGATGAATATATTCTTTTATTCTTTATCTATATATATATATATATATATATATATATATATATATATATATATATATATATATATATATATATATATTTATTTAGTTTAATTTTTTTATCAAAATCTGATAAGAAATTGAGAGACTTAATTATTAAAAGAAAAATTTATGATAATCAAATCACAATTAAAAGAGTCAAACAAAAACATATAGGACATAATTTTTCTTTATATATTCATACAAAATAAATCTACACAAAAAACTCATGAAATGAAAAATACTATTTATTAAACTAATATTTCACTATTAAGTGAAACAAATAAAGAGTTATCTCTTTTATCTTCAAAAATGGAATAAAACATATGAGAAACAATAATAGAAAGAATGAGTTTGTGTCTAAGTTTACATATTTTGCTTCATAAACAAAAGATAATAAATTTGTGAGAGTGAAAATATGTAAGAAACTCAAAGATAATGAAAGAGAATATAAAAAACATCTTAATAAATTTGTTTATTTTGTATTATATTTAATTTTATGTATTATTATTTATTAACATTAAATGTTATCTATAACTATATATAAATATATATAAAGATATTCTCTCTTGTGTCAATAATTACTTATTTCTAATCTACTATTTACAATATAATTATTTATTTATTTATTTTAAAGAGTAACAGTTTTTTTTACATAATTTCTATAAAACTATTCTAACAACTATTTTTACCTATAAATACAATATCATATTTATTTATCACCTACTAATATAATGTCATATATATTTAGAAAATACATAATTTCTACATTTATATTAGTATTTTATAAAAGAAATAAAATTTTACCTAATTTAATTTATATTAACATAATATATAGTATATAATTAAATAAATAAATAATTAGGGGAGTCATGACCCCGTATATTAACACTAAGGTCCGCCACTGACTTAATCAATTTAAAAATATTAACTATAATACAAATATTTAAGAAACTTAATTTACAAATACTAATTACTATAACTATAATAAGTGAAACGGTTCAGTTGACAAATTATACAAATGACCAGTTTAGAGTTAGAGAAATTTTTTATGTTTACAATGTTTTAGTTTATTTTTTATTCATTTTAAAAATCTTGTGTCAACAATAACTATAATAAGTGAAACCGTTCAGTTGACAAATTATACGAATGACCAGTTTAGAGTTAGAGAAATTTTTTATGTTTACAATGTTTTAGTTTTTTTTATTCATTTTAAAAATCTTGTCGTTCAAAAAGTTAAATAATTTTTTGGCCTAAAAATATGATCAACGAAAAATATTATAAAATTAACCACCAATGTTAAAGTGTATTTGTGGGATGTCATTTACGTCAACCATGATTTAAAATCTTTATAATGACTAAAATTGTAGTCTAATTTGAAGATTATAAAAATTTGGTAACTATGTTAAACACTAGTTTACAAACTAATTAAAATTTTATATACATAATAACACATTAGACTTTTTTAGAAAGTTCTAAATACCATCAACATCGTTCTTAGTAATATTTAATAAATAATGTGTTAATCTTTGCTTAAATGTGTATATAATGAGCTAGACATTTTTGTTATGTTATCTAAAATGGCTTATTCAACCATGAAAGTGCTCTCTATGATTCTTTTCCTTGTTCTTGTTTCTGAAGGTATCGTGTGTTCTCAAGCCAGGAGTTATATTAAAATTTTATGAATAACTGTTCTTAACTTTTGCATGCATGATGATGATGACAGGTTATGGTAAATGTCTTCCGAGCAATATCTCTTTAAGTCAAAGTCGATCAGGAGTTACAGTGAAGGGAAAACCAGAATGGAGTGTTACTGTGACCAACAAGTGTCCATGTGCTCAAACAAATGTGGTTTTGAATTGTGCTGGATTTCAATCAGTTGAATCTGTAGATCCTTCAGTTTTGACGCTCTCAAAGGGTGGTAACTTTTGTCTTCTCACACCAGGTCAACCTCTCAATAAAAATGGCGTTGTTAGATTTAAGTATGCTTGGGACCATCAATTTTCATTCCACCCCACTTCCACACAAAGTTCTTGTCCTTAAATGTACAACCAAGAATTTAGCTTTATACTATGTTACCATTTATATTAGAAACATTATAATTTCATAATAAATTATGATCTTAAGTACTTATATTGAGTATGGTTTTCAATCTCTTTTCCCTTTTTTTTTTTTTCTCATAAGACAATTATTTACATTGATACTATAATTTGTCTCCAAATAGAAAATAAAATTCTCAATTGAAAATTATCTTAATGGAAATAATTGACTTGTAAAAATTATATGACTGAGCCAGATTTTTTATTGGATTTTTGGAATTGTCCTCTATTAAACATTTAAAATACACCGAGGTTGATACTTTAAAAGTCTTTTTGATATATTTCAAAACATTAAAATAAGTATTCATCAGTTTTAATGATACAGTAGAACAACAATACTGAGAAGTCAATACAAAATCCAAATTTATGACATTTTAAGGATACAAAAAATTTTAAGTCAAAGAACATTTTAGTATTTTTTTATTTAATTTCCTAAAATTGCTTCGTTCAAAAAGTTAAATAATATTTTTGGCATATAAATTAGTTGATGAAAAGTATTATAAAATAGACCACTAAAAATAAAGTGTATTTGTGGGATGTAATTTATGTTAATCATTATTTGAAAAATGTACAATGACTAATTATTTAAAATTTGAGACTAATTCAAAGATTAATTCTCTAGTAGTTATAACTTTTGTAACAAATTAGAGACATATTTAAACTTTAATTCATAAACTAATTATAGTTTTGTATTTTTAAAGACTTTTTTATATGATAATATTTTTTAATTTATAAATTAGTATTTAAATTAGTTAGTATAATAATTAATTAATTTTTATTTCTAAAATTAATTATTATTTAATAATTTTCTTATAATAGGTATGAATATTTCAAATCAAGGTTTTCTATTAAAACCAGTCTAAAAAAATATAAGAAAATATGTAAAACCCTCTTCTTTTCTGTCGTAATTTGAAAGGGATGCCCCTAATCTAATGGGCCTAAGGGCTGGCCCATAGGGTGACAAGGCATCTAAAGCAGTCAAGGCCCCTCATTCTGCACTTACTTGCCAAAACCAGTGCTATCGCTCTTCCATTTTCTCTCCACAGAAGCTCTTGTAGGGTTTGGATCTTACCCTTCTTTGCGTTAACTCAACCCATTCTTCAATCCATGTAAGTTGATTCTCCACCGTACCTTTTTCATTCCCAGCTCTGTCATCATGATTCTAACTAGGGTTCACCATGGTAACCCATTTTGAAACTATTCCACTATTTTACAGATCGTAAATCTACTCCGTGGTCGGTAGTACTCACTTGCTTGGATGTTGGGATATTCTGCTAGCTTTTTCCAAGTAAGGGAAGCTAGGGTTTATGTATTTAAAGTTATTTTGCTGATTTTTGGTCTGTTTGTATGGCTGTGATACTTGAATGAGGTTGTTGGTCGAATAAAGATGTATGGTGTGCGATTATGTTTGATTGATGTGGCTCTACTCTTTTTTCTACATTACACACTTTTAGTAAAATGAAGTATCTACAACGTTAACCGTTGGATCGAGCTGAAATTTTAACTGCTGATCCTTAACACATAATTCTTGACTTTGACCGGTCGGATCTTTAATCGGAGCTCTGTAGTGAGAGCAGTTTTTATTGCAAGGTCACGGAATTTGTGTTGTTGACAGCACTGCACACTTTTCGTAAAATGAAAGTTACTACTTCGTTAACCGTTGGATCGACCTGGTATTTTAACAGCTGATCCTTAACA
>Ga0214542_1003486_pt1 | contig 32031 bp, 23 predicted proteins | sample CNSS1metaG_FD_160096 | JGI IMG/M metagenome (GOLD analysis project Ga0214542, IMG submission 160096) | Root nodule microbial communities from cowpea collected in UCLA plant growth center, Los Angeles, California, USA - CNSS1 | ecosystem: Host-associated > Plants > Roots > Nodule | place: USA...
CATTGTGTAATATCTGTATTTATTTATTAAATATTATTTGTAGCTAATTAGAGGTGTTTATTTTGACTTATGAACCATGAGTCGGTCTAAATCCACTCTTAAATAAGGTCATTTTAATAAGACCACCAAATTAATAAAGTTAGGAAATGGTCAAATCCTTAGAGTGTGTTTGGATAGAGTATTTTAATGAAGCAATTCATTTTTTTGAAGAATTTATATTTTTTTTAATGAAATGCTTTGTTTGGATAGAGAAATTAAAAAGCATTTCAAATGCAAGCATTTTTTTGAAGGATTTCAATTAGCTAAATTAGTAGAAATTCAAATACCCTCAAAATAGGTGGAATTTAAAATTCTTCTCACTCAACCTCACATTCTAGACGATCCGGACGGGCACGACGACTCGGACGTACCCGACGACCCAAACGGGTCCGATGACCCGAACGGACCCGACGACCCGAACATGCTCGACGACCCAAACGAACCCGATGACCCAGACAGGTCTGACGACCCAAACGGGATCGACGATCCAGACGGGCCCGATGATCAGGACAGGCCTAACCTAGACGGGCCAAACAACCCGGACGAGCCCGACGACCTGGATGGATCCGACGATCCAAACGAGCCTAACGACCCAAACTAGCCCTTCCAAATCATTGGGCCCGACAACTCGAATGAGCCCGACGACCCGAAAGTGCGGGACAACGCGAATAGGCCCGACGACACGAGCGAGCCTGACGATCCGGACGGGACCGACGACCCGAACGGGAACGATGACCTGAACGGTCCCGACGATCCAAACGGGCCCGACGACTCGTACGGGCCAGACTTTCCGGACGGTCCCGATGACCCGGACAGACCTGACGGTTTGAATGGGCTCGTACGAGTTGTCGGGCCCGTCTAGATCGTCGGGCATGTCTGGGTCGTCGGACGTGTCCAAGTCGTTGGGCCCATCCGAGTTGTCGGGCCTGTCCGGGTCCTCGGGCCCATCCTAGTCGTCGGACCCGTCCAGGTCTTCGGGCCCGTCTGGGTGTACGGGCTCGTCCAGCTCGTTGGGCCCGTCCATGTCTTCGGGCCCGTCCAGGTCGTCGGGCCCATCTTGATCGTCGGGCCTGTTCAGGTCGTTGGACCCGTTTGGAGCATTGGGCCAATGACCTAAACGGGTTGGACCAAGCCATATTGACGAACTTGACGACACAATTGTGCAGTATGGGTCGTCAGGCCTCTAGATCATCAGGCCACCCAGCCTGTCTGGGCTTCCCAGTCGGTCCAGCTCGGGTGGGTCTTCGGGTCTAACCAATCCGGTTGCGTAGTTGGGTCTGCCCGACCCATCTGGGTTGTCGAGCATGTTTCCAAATTTATCATAAACTCAAAACATAATTAAGCGTAAAATAAATATTATTAAAATTAAATTTATCTCACAATGAATTCAATTTTTTTTCAAACAAGAAATTGAAATGTCATGTATTTTAATTTCCTCATCCAAACAAGTTATTTAAAAAATTAATGGAATTTAATTACAAACAATTTAAATACAAAGCATTTTAATTTCTAAGCATTGTTGAAATGATCCATCCAAACACATAGTTAAAGTTTCCTATAAAAGTGATTAGGGTCAGGGTCAAGGTGAGTTTAGTCTTACAACAAGACTTTAATTAACTCTTAAATACAACACCTTCAGCTTTAGTCAAAGGTTAAGTTAAGTCGTCCCGACTTGAAGGTTGATGGAGTTCACCCATGCCAAATTTATATTTGAGTCGAGCTTGGATGGAGGTCGAATTATATTAATTAGGCTGAAGGTTGAGCCGAGTTAACTTAAGCCAAAGCTAGAGACGTTGCATGTTGGATCGAAGATCAAGATGGATCGACCTAGAGAAAGGTTGAGACAGATCGAACAAGGTCAAAGGTCGTGACTGATAAACCTAGGTTGAGGGTCGAGACGGGCCAACATGGATAGAAGGTCAATATGGGTTGTCTAGGGCCAAAGGTCGAGATGCGCCATCTTAGGCCGAATGTTGAGATGAGTGCGTCCGGATGAAAGGTCGAAATAGATAGACCTAGCATGAAGGTTAAGAATGGTGGATCCAAGCCGAAGGTCGAGACTAGCTAGGCTAGGGTGGGGAGAAAGTAAGGATGAGTGTGTTAGGACATGCCAAACATAAGGACGAGACGGGTCGGGAAGAAGGTCAAAATAGGTTTTGTTAGGCAGAAAGTTGAGACAACCGAGTCTGGATCAAAGGTCAAGATGGGTCATCCTAGGCCAAAGATCGAGACATGATAACCCAAGCCGAATTTGACGCAGCCCAATCCAGGTCGAAATCTAGACAAATTGGTCCAAGCCGAAGGTTGACACAAGTTGGCCTAGGCTGAAGGTTAAGATGAGCTAGCTTTGGTCAAAGGTGGACATAGGTCAACCTATACTAAGACGAGACAACCCAAGTTAATGGTGGAGGCGGGTCGGCCAAGGTCCAAAGGTTGAGATAGGTTTGCCCATACAAAAGGCTAAAACAGGTCAAGTCGGACTAAAGGTCGAGGTGGTTAGGTAGAAAGTTGAGACAATCAGACCAGATAGATAGTTAAGATAGTTAGGCATAGGACAAAGGTTGAGACAAGTTGTCTTGGATCGAAGGTCAGGACAAACCAAAGATTGAAGAGGACTAGCTCTAGCCGAAGGTAGGGCAGGATAACCCAGGTCGAAGGTAGAGGTGAGATACCATAGGCAAAAGGTAAAGGCGAGATAGCCTAGGCTGAAAATCAAGGTCGATTGACTAAGACAGAAGGTTGAGACAGGTCGACATGGATCAAATGTGGAGACAAGTCAGTCAGGTTTGAAGGTGCTGACAAGTTAGCCTATGTCCGAAGGTCTAAATGGGTCTGTTTAAGGTGAAGGTTGAGACAGAACGACTTGGGCTTGAAGATTGAGACGAGTCAACTCTAACTAAATAGTGAAATGGTCAGGCTCAGGCCAAAGGTTGAAACAAGTTGGCCTAAGTAGAAGGTCAAGACGAACATGCCTAAGCCATATGTCAAAACAGACAAGCCTAGGCTAAAAGTCTATATGGGTAACCTCAAGATGGAGGTCTAGACAGGCCAACCCCAATAATAATTTCAGATAGGCCAACCTGAAGTCGAAAGTTGTGACAATCAAGCTCGACATAAGGTTGAGATGGGCCTTGCCCCACTGAAGATTAAGATGGGTCTTACTTGTCAACACGAGTCATTCTATGGTCGAAGTTCAAGGTAGGTCAGTCATGGTTGAAGGTCGAGATAGTTCGTCTTGAGCCAAAAATAGAGAATGGCTAGCTTGGGCCGAAGGTCAAGATTAGTTGCTCCAGGTTGAAGGCCAAGACAAGTTGCCCTAGGCCAAAGGTCGAGATGAGTTGTCTTGGGTAAAAGGTCGAGGCTGGTCAGATTATACAAAAGGTCGAGACTAGCCATATTGGGTAGAAGGTTTACATTCTATTTTGTTATATGCAATATGTTCAACTTCACATATATGATTTAGTTTTTCTAGACTCAATAACCGATATGTCATTCTTTTTATTAGAATATATAACGATATATAAAGAGGATTCCCTCTTTTGTGTCCACATTTCAAAATACCAATTTTACCCTTTAAAATATAATTATTTATTAAATTTTTGAAAATTGACCGTTACTTTTTTAAGCTTTTTATAAAATCATCTATCTTTGTTTCTTCTCTTCTTCCTTATTTATCAACGATTATTTTTCATCTTTTCTGCTATATTTCACTTTATTTTTAATAAATATAATTTTATTTTATATATTAACTTAATAAAATTATAATATAAATAATATTATGACTTACTAATATAATATCACACATATTTAAAAATTGTGTACACAGGCAAGATACGTTATCGCGCCTGTGATTACGCTAGTAATAAAATAATGTGGATACGTTATACTTTCAGTCCATCGATTTAATTATTTTGACCATATGTTTCAAATGCTATAGTTTTTCCTTAAATGATGTAATCGCGAGTAAGTTGAACAAATCCTTCGTTTAAGTCGAATTTCTTACTTTGATAAGTCAATTTAGAAACTAGAACGTGAAGTTTAACAAATTTGGGTTTGGATTATAGTTATCTTGGACATAACTCACCTTTTTTTATTCAATCAATTAATCTTATTACTTCTCCTTTTATATATATATATATATATATATATATATATATATATATATATATATATATATATATATATATATATATATATATATATATATATAATATGACATATTCTTTATAAAATTTTTCACAAATATTTTTAGAAAAATAAAGCAAAATAAATTTCTTCATAAAATTAGTTTTTATCTAAACTGATTTATAAAAAAATTTATATAATTATTTTAAATTCTAGGTTGAAGATCTCACATCAACTAAAGACAAGATAAATTTATAGTCCGTTGGTACAAATCTTACCTTCAAGTCAGTTTCATAAGATTGAATTGGACTTAAAATTTACTTCTTAAGATGATATCAGAGTTATTTGAAGTTTATCCAAATGAAATTTGTTCTTCGTTAGACTTATCGTGTCACCTACTATATATAAGACTGTTATTAGATAACACATTAGTATCTAGTTTCACGTCTGAGATGTATATACCTCAAGAAAAGAGAATGTGTTGAAAATCGCATATCAACTAAAGATAAAAATAATTCATAATATATACTATTAACTTCAATTTAAAAATCAGTTTTATAGAATGTATAAGTTAATTTAGTTTAGTTTATAAGAAATGTATTTCTTTTACTGTTATAAAAGCTTATCCAAACAAACTTTAATAGTGTGAAGATCACGTTTGAGTGAATCATTAATTGTGACCATAACATGTTAAGAATATTAATTAAGAAGTTGGTCAATTTTGGTTCGTGGAAAACTTATGTTAAAAACTTGTCTTTTTGCATGGCATGCTAAATGCTGGTAACGTTTACTAAAAGTAACCCTATCAATGCCAAAGTTGCGTTATAATAAAGTTCCAGTTTCTCTTAAAAAATGTTCTAGTTGCACCTAAATTTGTCTCTGTATTGTTTTATTAAATCAATGATAAGTTATATTTAATTAATTAAGATTAAGACCCTACCCACATTATTTCTTCATATTGCATGTTTTTATACCATATGGACAGTGGTCACTATTTTAAGGCCAAAATTGATAAGAAAAAAAAGGATATTCCTTCAAGAGAACATTAAATTATTTATGTATAATCTGTCACTACAAATAATTAAAAAGATGCTTGTTTCCAACACACTCAGAAAAAAATATTATAATCAGTAATAATGAATAAACTTAGAAGAGAGATTTCAGCCTAATTTATTTAATCCAGTGTCAGGTACATTATATCTCACTATTTCTGTTTTTTTTCTTGACTAATTTAAATTATGTTTACTCGTGTGATTTTAATCCTTCAACTTTTAATTATATGAATTAATTTTTTCAAATATAAAAAAATTGTATGATTTTAGCCTACTGATCTAATTGAGTTAACGGAGAGCTTTCAAGCATACCGGTAGATCTAAATCCTTAAGTTAGTGAGAACAATTAAAAACTATTTGGATTTTAATATAACAACCTTATAAAATAAAAGTAAGGAATTAGAGAGAACAAAATTAGGAGAATAAATGTATAAGATGAGGATGGGCAAAATATTTTTTTTTTTTAGAAATTGAGTAATAAATTTAAAAAACCACGTTATGCATGTCATATTATAAAGATATAATATAATACTTTATACATGTCATATATTTATCTAATTAATATCAACAAATTTTAGTTAATACTAGAATTTAAATAACATAATTAAGATATTTAAAAGATTTAATGCAGAAAATTTGAATTTCAATTACCAAAATAACACATTTGTTATACCTAAATAATCTAATTGAAAATTTAAAAACTACGATGACATATCCATGTTAATAAATGTGAGATTTTGTAGTTAATGTAAAACAATTATTGTAAAATTCAATGAATAAAAAATGTCACTTGTTTTAAAATAATCACAATATTGATTCATACCGATTACAAAATCTTAAACGTCTTAACAAATGAAAATAATGAACCAATATAATAGAATAAACCGTGATATTATCTCATTAACGAAAAAAAAATTAAATAATAGTTAATCAATTAAAAATTACAAAAATTAAGTACCTAATAAAAAAGAATAAAGAACGTATAAAAAAACTCAATTAAAAATATTTAAATGTATTACAAATTTAAAATTTAATTAAACATATATATATATATATATATATATATAATAGATGGATAAATAGATATTTTGTATTCACTTCAATCACTACTAAAAAAAATTCATATTTTCTGCCAGTTTTGTTTTGAATTTTTTTTATAGGAAATATTTACAAATTTTGTTGTGAAAAAAAAATGGTAAGAAATTGCTATCAATTTTTTTTTTGTAAAATATTTTGTATAAAATACTTTTTGCAACCATTTTTGTAGAAAATACCTGTAAATTTTATAATTTTATAGGAGATAATTACCCACAAAAGAATTACCTGTTAATTAAGATTCTTAGAAGAAATAGCATAAAAAAGTCTTGCAAATTTTTTTAATAAATTTGCAAAAAAAGTCTCATATAATATGAAAATTTCTAGTAATGAATTGAATTTTTAATCTTCAATGGTCTTGAAATTGATTATAATGGACACAACTGTTCTCTGAAAATAGAAATAAGGGTCCTGAAATTATAGAATGGATTAGATTGGCGAAGAACAATAAGACAGTTTAAGCATAATTTCTTGCCAAGACAAGACAATGAAGTAGTACTATTGTTTTAATAAAATAGAGATGGAGCTGCTTGATCATGAAGTATAATTATATTGTATGAAGCAGGTACATGTCTTTTCTATTATGGCTAATAGAAAGAGAAAAAAAAATTGATGATTTCATTTTAAATAACAACTGGTGGCATTTCTAAGTAATTAAAAACTAATTTAGTTATTATTTAATTTCATGGTAGGTAATTTTTACATTTTGTTTTCTATTTTATATTTTGATTACCGATATAATTAAAATATCAAATTGCAGCTGTAATGTAATTCTTAAGCACAAGTTCACTAGCACACACTCAAGAAGACATATGTGTAACGAGATTATGTAAATATAAATAGATATGGAATCTCTATTTTATGTATTAATTTTTTATACATGGTTGAAGCATCGCAAATACTTTTATCCGATATATCACAAATACTATTATTCAATATATCACAAATACTTTTATTTAATATGATTTTTACAGAAAAAAAAAAAAGATTTAGAGTTGATTTGTAACGGACAATGAGGCTAGCAAAAATAAAGAGAATGAAGTTGTTATTCGTAATGGCCACGTGTCAACAAATGAGAAGGGGAAGGACTTGCGCAAAAGTGACAGAGTTTGGAAAAAGAATACAAAATGGAGGAACTACGTGTAGAGGGATTATGCGATATGAAAATCTTCTCCTCTGATTACTCTAAACTTTCCCCTGACTTTCCTATTTTCTTTCTCAATCTGACTCTATTACTCACAATCACCAACCTTCTATGCTTCAATGCAGGTATGGCATTGAAGAGGAGCGAATAATAATTTTGCGGTTAATAGACATTTGAATTTCATTGTGTTGCTGGTTATACTTTCAATTGTTGAATTCTGAGACGTTGATTGTAGAAATAAAATTCAAAGTTACCCTGACTCTGTTCCCAATTCTGGTTTATTGTTTGAAGTTACTAATTCATTGAAATTTTATCTGTGATTGAAACTAGCTATTGCATTTGGTGCTTTCATTGACTTCCATGGCGGAAAACACCAGAATGAAGGATATGCAGGCCAAAATTCGTACCCATGCGGAGGATATTCGTCGTTTAACGGTAACTGTGGACCAACTTCAAAAATCAATGGAGGCGAAGACTTAGGTACAAGAATCAATGATGGAAGAAATTAAAGCAGCTTTGCAACAATTGTTATTGAGTTCTGCGCACAATCATGGAAGAACAACGAACTCAAGGTCCACGATAAGGGTTTCTCCAATTACGACAATTTCACCGAGCATAGCCATTTCTTTGGGGTTTCCCCATTTCAATGGAACTTTGTCTGTGCTAGAATGGATATTCAAAGCTGACAAAATTTTCAATTATCACAACACCCAGCATGCTGATCGTGTTGAAATTGCTTCAATGCATTCTGAGAAGAAGGTGGTTCCTTGGTTCCAAATGCTCCAAAAAATTGATGTTGTGACTACTTGGGCAACTCTTACATGAGCTATGGAGTCTCACTTCGGGCCTTTTCAGTATCAGAGTATTATCTGAAGTTCATGTCATTGGCTAATAGATTTGAAGGCTTAGGAGAGGCTGCCATTTTGAATTGTTTCATTAGTGGTTTGAAGGTGGATATTAAAAGGGATGTGATGGCATTATCCCCATCGACATTATTGCGCGCGGTGGCTTTGGCTAAGCTTTATGAAGATAAGTATCAGCCAAATAAATCATCTCCTGTGACGTGGAACTGGAGTTAGCTTTGTTATTACACACTTACAACAAGGTTTTCTCTACTCCAAGGGGCCTACCCCCTAACATGTCACATGTTTATTCAATTCCTTTGCTTGTTGGCTCCAACCCAGTTAAGGTGAAACCATATAGGTATCCACACAACCAAAAGGAGGAAATAGAAAAGTTAGTGGACAATATGTTGAAAGAAGGTCTGATTCAGCCTATCACTAGTCCTTTTTCTTCTCCCATCATTTTGGTCAAGAAGAAAGACGGATCATAGAGAGTTTGCAATGATTACAAAGCCTTAAATGCTATTACAATTAAGGACAGTTTCCCTATTCCAACAGTGGATGAATTGATTGATGACTCTATGGGGCTCATTATTTCTCCAAGCTTGACTTAAGGTCTGGCTATCACCAAATATTGTTGAATCCAGACGATTGACATAAAATGACTTTTCGCACATCAAGGTTTATATGAATGGCTAGTAATGCCATTTGGACTGTCAAATGCGCCGGTGACCTTTCAAAGCCTAATGAATCAGATTTTCAACGGTTATTTGAGGAGATTTGTATTTTTTTTACGATATCTTGGTGTATAGCACTACTTGGGCAAATCACTTGCAACACATTGAGTTAGTGCTGAATATTCTCCAACAACATCAATTATTCGCTAAATTCTCCAAATGCACTTTTGGAGTTCAACAGATTGGAAGGGATATGCTCAAATAGCTTCTCCACTCATTGACTTATTGAAGAAAGATGCATTCAAGTGGTCACCCGCAGTAGATCAGGCTTTTCCAGCACTCAAGTTAGCCCTTACAATCGCTCCGATACTCGCTCTTTCAAACTTTGCTGAGACATTTATATTAGAAACATAAGCTTCGGGCTTGGGTATTGGTGCGGTGTTAAGTCAGAACCAACACCCCATTGCTTATTTTTCTACGAAATTATCAGCAAAGATGCAAAGGAAATTCGCATATGTTAGAGAATTTTATGCTATCTTTGAATCCTTTGTTAAGTTTCGACACTACTTGTTGGGCCGCAAATTCATTATTAAAATCGATCAAAAAAGCCTTAAGGAGTTGTTGGACCAAGAGCTTCAAACGCCGGAGCAGCAACAATGGCTTCCCAAATTTTTGGGGTATGATTTTACAATTCAATATTCCCCTGGCAAGGAAAATATCCCAACTGATGCCTTATCTAGAAGTTTTCATATGGCATGGTCTGAGCCTTTACATGAGTGGTTGAAGGAAGTTGTAAAGGCCACAAAGAAGGACAAATAATTGCTGAAAATTTATAAGGAGTGTAACATGAATGCTGGAAAAAGTGGAGACTATGCAATACACCAAGAGGTTGTTACATGGAAGGGGCAAATTATGATTCCAAGAGAGAAAAGTTACTTCGGACAATTATGAATGAATTTCATTCCTTTAAAATTGGGGGGCATGCAGGTATTCATCGTACTGTGTCAAGAATCAGTGCCTAGCTTTACTGGCCCAAAATGAGGGAGGACATTCGATAATTTGTACAAGAGTGTACCATATGTCAGCAAGCCAAAGCAAGTCAGTCCTTACCTGTGGGTTTACTTCAACCACTTCCTATAGCAGAACTGATTTGGGAGGATATATCGATGTATTTTATCACTTCACTTCCTTTGTCACATGGTTACTCTAACATTATGGTGGTTATAGACAGACTTTCTAAATTTGCCCATTTTATACCATTGAAACCTAGCTTTAACAGTAAGATTGTTGCAGAGGCATTTATTTAGAACATTGTCAAATTATATGGGTTTCCAAAAACGATTGTCTCGGATCGGGACCAGGTGTTTATCAGTAACTTTTGGAAGCAATTATTCAAAGCTCAAGGTAACAATTTAGCCATGTCATCTGCTTATCCCCACAATCAGATGGTCAAACAGAAAATTTAAACAAAACACTGGAAATGTATTTAAGGTGTTTTGTTTTTGAGTATCCTAAAAATTGGGTGGATATGTTACCAGTTTTGGATATGTTACTAATGATGCAACTGACCTCAGATAGTCTTTACAAGCGAGAGATGAGCTCTTAACTAAGCTTAAAGCAAAGCTACACCAGTCACAAAATTATATGAAGTTGCAGGCTGATAAACGTCGATGAGATATACAGTTGCAGGTGGGGGACAAGGTCTTGGTTAAATTACAACCCTATAGACAACATTCAGTAGTTTTAAGGAAGAATCAGAAGTTGAGCTTGAGGTATTTTGGACCATTTGAAATTATTGAAAAGATTGGCACTATGGCATATAAACTTCTGTTACCAGAATCTGCTAAAATATATCTTGTGTTTCATGTCTCATTGCTGAAACCATTTCGAGAGGATCATAGTCAACCATACTATCCTTTATCGTTGACAACGATGAATTTGGTCCAGTGATGAGGCCCCATAAAATACTGGACACTCGAATGGTAACTACAAATGGCAAACTGGTTTTTGAAGTGTTGGTTCAATAGGATTCTGCCTTAGAGCAAGATAATTCGTGGGAGCAAACTGAGGAAATGAAAAGAGCTTACCCACACTTCAACCTTGAGGACAAGGTTGCTTTTATAGGGGGAGTAATGTAACAGACAATGAGGCTAGCAGAAATAAAGAGAATGAAGTTGTTATTCGTAATGGTCACGTGTCAACAAATGAAAAGGGGAAGGACGTGCGCAAAAGTGACAAAGCCCAGAAAGAGAATACAAAATGGAAGGACTACGTGTAGAGGGATTATGCGGTATGAAAATCCTCTCCTCTATTTACTCTTTCCAAACTTTCCCCTGACCTTCCTATTTCCTTTCTCAATCTGACTCTATTACTCACAATCACCAACCTTCTATGCTTCAATGCAGGTATGGCATTGAAGAGGAGTGAATCATAATTTTGCGGTTAATAGACATTTGAATTTCATTGTATTACTGGTTATACTTTGAATTGTTGAATTCTGAGACGTTGATTACAGAAATAAAATTCAGAGTTACCCTGACTCTTTTCCCAATTTTGGTTTATTGTTTGAAGTTACTATTTCATTGAAATTTTATCTGTGATTGAGACTGGCTGTTGCATGATTCATATTATGACTATCTCATGTCCAAACACTACCCGATAAAGCAAAACTTGGTGAAGTTTAACACCAGAAGTAGGAAAGTTGCCTGAAATTTATAACGAACCATAGTTTGACATTGATTAACTATTTACGAAACGTTACGCTAGAATAACATATAATTTGCTCACAAAAGGTGTTATTGGATGAAACATTTCAAAAATTATAAAAAGTTGAAATGTATTATATTTGAATTATTTATAATTATTTTTTTTATTTTCTAAATAATCTATTTGGATAGAGTAATTGAAATATCTTACATTTTAATTTTTTGTTTGGATAAAATAATTGAAATTTTCTTATAAAATAAACTTTCCTTTTTGCAATATTTATTTTAATACATAAACATTTGAAATTAAATTTAAAAAATAGATTAGTTAACTTAAAATCTTTAAATTTGATCTAATTTCAATCGGGTCGACTTAATCGAATTCGGCCAAATTTCTGTCGATTTAAACTCACTCAAATTTGGTCAAATTTAGGTTGGGATCGACTCAGTCGAATCCGGTCGGGGTTGACTAGGAAAAATTTGGCCAAAAATCTTACGGATCCGACTCAATTGAATTTCGCTAAATTTCAGCCATGGCCAACTCCACCACATTTAACCACATTTAGCTGGGGACGACTTAGTCGAAATCGGCCTAATTTCTGCTGGGGGTCGACTAGACCAAATTTCAATTTGGCTGACTCCACTAAATTTTGCCACATTTCGGCTGAATTTTGGATCACTCCCAGGGGTGAATTTTGGTCGAGGTTAACTCAGCGAAATCAACAAACTCATAATCAAATTAACACATCAGGCTTTATTAACATAAATGTATATATTTCAACATGAGAGGTTGAGTTGGAGATCTCATGTCAACTAAAGATAAGACAAATTTACAGTATATAAATGAATGCAAATCTCACTTTACAAATTGATTTTATAATGTTAAATTAGACTTAAAATTCACTCATTTAAGAATATAAAATATATATTTAATCAATTCATAGAAATGGAAGGGAAGAAAAACATATCTACCTACTCTGATATATAATAACAAATCACATACTTCTTCACTAATTTTCCAATCAACTTTGGGGAACTTGATACAGTGAAGATCTTCAGAAGATGGGGAACGGTGCAAATGGATAACATATGGATTGGGAATTACAAGCTCCATGTTAATATGCCAAGATTAAATAGAGCTCTTGATGGAAAGAAGCAGGGAAATAGGCATAACCCAACAATTAGGCATAATAAGAAGGTTTCAATAGTGTGGAGAAAGAAACCTGGTGAACCATTTTATGCCTAAATAGTAAAAATAGATTTTCTTGCCAATAAGAGTTGGAATGGAGTCGAGTTCAATGCAGAGGAGTCGGAAATGGATTTGATGAAAGATAGCTTTGTTGGACGCTTGCAAATCCTTGACCATCTCGATACCTTGAAGGATAACTTTTTCCTTGGAGGCATGACTTTTTTGAAAGTTAGATATTTGGGTGATAACGTGGTGTTGATTACAAGTCTGGATGGAATTAAACTCACTAATGTGATAGAAGGAAATAACAATTGGTTTGCCACTATGTTCAAATCTTTTATACCATGGTCAAGAGATCAAGTTTCTAGCTACAAGTTAGTATGGTTAAGATGTTATGGTCTACCCTTAACCCTATGGAACAAATAGGGCCTTACAAAAATGGTGCAATTCTCGGAATGTTGGTGACTATAGATGAAGCAATTTCTAATTAGGATAACCTGGAGTATGTAAGAGCGAGAGTTAGAACTCCATTAGGGAAGATTGATACCATGCAAACGAATATGAAAATAAATAGTAGGATATACATAACTACGTTCGAAGAACAATCACAACAATCGAAAGGCAAAACGTGTAAATGTATTTATGGTGATTTTAGAAGTATAGCCTCACATAATATCTTTGCTGAAGGAACTAATGGATCTAAGGCAGTGGAGTGGGATGGAACACATGAAGATTTTGGTTAAGAACTATCAACACACAATTTTTTTTTTGCCGGAGAAGGTCACGAGAGGGGAAAATGGCTACGATTAGGCAAACAGTACATCAAATTTAGAACCTTACAAAGGCAAAACAAATGTGGAATGGTCCTACCTACAACGATCAATTTGGTTTAGACAATGCAAGCACGAAAAAGGAAACCACAATTTGGGTGAATCAGAAACCTATGAATGGAAAAAAGCATTCTTAGAAGTAGTAGAGATAACATGAAAGGGGAAACAATTAATAAGACAAAGCAAGCAGTAGAGTCTATGCTTGTTGAAACCATTCTAAATGGCTTAGGAGCCAAATGGGAAGTATTTGAAGCCCAAAGTGGAAAGAAAGTAACATGTCCAAATAAAAACAAAGTAGCCTACAAAAAAATGCTTATCTCATCAACCCAAAGCTAATGCCTTTGGGTACTGCTAAAGGAAGCAAAGCCTCCATCCATTTGAAACAAAATTGTGTTCTAGGGATCAAGGCAGTAACAACCACACTTCCCAAACTCCAGCAGTGGAAAAATATAAAGAAGGAATAGGAATGGTATGGTTACAAGACACAAAAACCCAATTAATCAAGAGGTGTTGCGTAATCTGGGGAGACTTAGATATTGAGTGGATACACAATGAGGCACAAAGAATGTTGTAAATGTGATAGATTTATTAGAGGTCACGGGTTCCTAGTAGTGTCAGACATTTGAAAAAAGGAAAATATATCTATTGTAGTCATGACTAAATACTCACCTTGCCACTTAAGTAAAAAAAGGGAAATATGGAAAGAAATATTACTAATCAAATAAATAGATTAGCTGCAAGGTATGGTGTTTGTTGGCCGATTTTAATTTAGTAAGAAAACCAGAGGAAAAGCAAGGTATAGGTATGGAAGGGGCTAACAAAATTGAGATTTGAGAATTTAATAACTTCATAGATATGTCTAATGTCAATGACATACTAGCAGTTGGGCAAAAATACACTTGGTATAGACCAAATGGAACTACAAAAATTTGACTTGACAGAATCTTAGTAACAAATGAGTGGTTAGAGCAATGGCCAAGAAGTAAACAACATATTTTGGACAAAGTGATATCTTATCATTGTGCTTTAGTAATTAACCAGAAAAAGATTGACTGGGGCCCAAAACCTTTTAGAAGTTTAGACACTTAGCATAGTGTCAATGTCTTTAACAAATTTGTGGAAAAATATTGGGGCAGCTATACTGTCCATGGTGACGGATTATCTAAACTAAAGAAGAAGTTAAATAAATTGAAAATGGATCTCAATGTATGGAACAAAGATGTGTTTGGATTTGTTAATTTACAAAAGTAGAAGATTATTAATAAATAAATGAATTGGATAAGATGGATAATGAGAGTTTTTTAGAGGATGACCAAAGAGTTGAGAGAAGGGAGCTCTTTAGTGAGCCATAGACAAGAAGCAGTTTGGAAACAAAAGTCAAGAGCCAAATGGATAGAAAAAGGCGATTCCAATTCTAAATATTCTCATTCTAGAGTGAATTGGAGAGGAAAGAAAAATAAGATCAAAGGTATGGACATCCTACGATAGTGGTGCGAGAAACCTGATGTGGTGAAAGAGATAGTAAAGGATTATTTTAAGGAAAGGCTAACATAATCAACATCACTACAAATTAGATTGGGGAAAGTAGAGTTATAGAAAATAATAAAGTAGGATAATGAAAAACTAATTAGGTTAATTATAGAGGAGGAAATTAGACAAGCTGTATGGCAGTGTGAGGGCACTAAAAGCCCTATACTAGATGAGTTTAATGTTAGTTTCATCAAATGGCATTGGGGGATTGTGAAAAGGATGTCGTTCAAGCTATAAATGACTTAAAATCAAATAACTTCATTCAAAAGGGGTGTAATGTCTCTTTCATATCCTTAATACCAAAAATAGATAATCATGTTGGCCTGCATGAATATAGACCTATTTCTTTGGTGGGTTTCATATATAAGATAATATCCAAAATCCTATCCGATAGACTTTAGCTAGTTTGCTTGGTAATTGACCATAATCAATTCGCTTTCGTTGAGGGTAGGAGTTTGTTGGATAGTGTTGTTATGGCTAATGAAGTTATTGAGGAAGTACGTAATAATATGAAGTATTGTTTGATAGCAAAGTTGGATTTTGAAAAGGCATATGACTTAGTTAGGCAGGACTTCCTATATTATATGTTGGGTAGATTGAGTTTTGGAATTAAATTGTTAAGCTGGATAAAGATATATCTTGAGTCATGGAACTTAATGGCAGCCCAACTCAGAAATTCATTCCAACAAGATGACAAAAGCAAGGGGACCTCTAGCCCCTTTTTTATTTCTAATAATTGCGGAATGGTTGTCGGACATAGTTAGACAAACAAAGAACATGAACTTTCTTGTAGGTATAAGGGTAGGGAGAAATAAATCTATAGTTAATATGCTACAACTTGCAGATGACACTTTGTTTTTCTGCAAGCTAGGTACTAATGACATTGTGGTTATCAAAAGCATCTTGAGATGTTTCGAACTTGCATAAGGACTTAGGATAAATTTTCATAAGAGCAAGCTAGGAGGTGTGAGGGTCGGAGAAGATGAACTTCAAAGTAGTGTAAATCTGCTCAGTTGTGGTCTGATGAACCTCCCATTCAAGTACATAGGTATATATATGGGGGAAATCCGTGAAGGAAGTCATTATGGGAATTTGTAGTGAATAAGCTAACTCAATGGAAAGGAAGGCTCTTATCTTTTGTTGGAAGAGTATGCTTAATTAAATCATTTTTTTTACATTTGTACCATTGTATTATATCTTTATTCAAAGTGATGTTCTCAATTAGCGAGGAGATAATGAAGATACAAAAGAAATTTCTATTGGTTAGGGTGTAGGAGGAAAGAAAATAACATGGGTGAGGTGGGCAACTATATGTAAACCAAAGGGGGAGTGAGGCCTATGTATAAAAAATTTTAAATTGTTCAATGAAGAACTCTTGGCTAAGTGAAAATGAAGGTTGGGTGTAGAAGAAAAAAGGCTATGGAAAGATACATTGGAGTCTAAATATGGATTTTTGAGAAGCTTGGATGACAGGAAGACTATCCATAGGGAATTTAGAAGGTGGAAAGATCTAAGAAAGATTTATGGTTTTAGTGAAGGAAAATGTGGTTTGAAGAGAATATGAGTTGGAAAATGGGTTCGGGAACTAAGATATCGTTTTGGTAAGACATATGGACAAGGAATAGATCACTTAAGGAGTAATACACTAGGATATATGCAAACTCAAATATAAAATATCAAACAATATGCGAATGTGGGAAGTGAGACAATGATATGTGGGAATGGAATATACCTTGGAGAAGAGATTGGTTTGAATGGGACAGACCTCAAATTGAAATGTTCTTGAATGACATTGATAGGATAACTATTGATAAGGTAAGAAATTATAGTTGGACGTGGAATGATGGGGATGATAAGGTATATACAGTTAAATCAGTATATAAAAATTTGCAAGGTGTATGTGTTGCAGATCAACAACATTTTCTTGTTTGTCTTTGGAGAGTAAATGTAATCCTTTTTACAAAGTTCTTTGTGAGGCAAGTTTTCTCAAATTGAGTACCTACAAAGTGTAAGACCCGTGGAATTTAATTAATTTATTAAATAATTAATTAATAAATATGGGTAGTTGGAGCCTTTATGGCATTTAATATTGATTAATGTGACGTGGATAAGTGCTAGCTCAAGTAGTTGAGAGTACTTGGTTAAATTGAAAGGACTTGGGTTCGAGTCCTATATGTGCCAATTATGTGTTGTTTGATTTACTATTATTTTTTTTATAATATGATTGATCATGTAGAGTGATAATGTAACCCTATATTTATAGGAATTGTCACGAAACATGCATTGGCTGAATTGGTTGGGCACTTGATTTGATATTGGAGGGTATGGGTTTGAACCCTGGTGAACCAACTAATAATGGCCTTGAGTTTTCTGAGAGCTATGTAATGTGTGCGAAAATTTAGAGTGAGTTAGGAGGATTTTTTCGTGTTGTTGTTTTATGCGCATGATTTTAATGATTTTATGCCATGAATTCTATGCTTAGTTTATTGTGATTTGGGAATGATTGGTTTCTTGATATTGTATGAATAATGTATAATGCCTCTATATGAATATGATGAGTTTGGTACTATATATGATGTTTATGGTTTAAATTCCAAATTTGGTGATTAGTTGAGTCTAAATTATGCCATATGTGTTGTGCATATTTTTCAATTGCTGGTTATTGATTTTGGGATGTGAATTGGGCATGTTTATTGGTGTCTGTTTGCGTAACAGTGCAAAATTCTACAATTCTCGCTCAAGCGAGCCAGGCTCGCCTAGGCGAGATTAGTAGAGAATCGAGTTTGTTTCTACTCGAGCGTCTCGCTTGAGCGGAGAGTTTTGGTCTTGGGCGACAGGCCATCTCGCTTAAGCGAGTGTGCCTCGCCTAAGCGAGAAGTCGAAAGTGTTGGGAGCTTTTGCTTGAGCATCTCGCTTAGGCGTAAAGCCTTGTCTTGGGTGAAAGCGCGTCTCGCTCAGATAAGAGACCCTCGCCTAAGTGAGGATTCGATGGATGATGGGCTCTGTTTAAACTCACCGCTTAGGGGAGGCACATTAGTTCTGGGCGAAGGATGGTCTCGCCCAAGCGAGAAGGAGCTCGCTCAAGCGAGAGTTCGTGAACTACTGTTGTGCAACGTGCTCGCTCATGCGAGTGAGCTTAGCTTAAGCGAGATAGGCTTAGGTGTTTGGACGAAGGCTTTTAGCCTAAACAAAGAAGAGTACAATGGTGTGTTTCAAGGAAATCGATAATGCTAATGTTGTATTAGTTTGGTTTATGTTTGATTCGTGATGCGTTGTCTACAAGGATTCTAAGAGATCTCAAAGGTAAGCTTGTTGGTGTTCCTTGAGTTGTGGCTCAGAATAAGGGTTAAGCACGTGGCATTGTCTGAGTTGACTTGGAATGACGTCTCTTGAGTTGTGGCTCGAGATAGGGGTTAAGCACGTGGCATTCTCTGAGTTGTGACTCGGAATGACGTCCCTTGAGTTGTGGCTCAAGATAGCGGATGAACACGAGGAACTCTTGAGTTGTGGCTCCGGTTGGCGAGTGTTGTCGGTGTGAGTGTGCTGGTTATGTCCAGTACGGATGGGTCCAGATAGATTGCCCTCCTCAGTAAATAGCTGACAAGTTTGGTAGTCTTGGAACGTTACGGACTATGTTCGTATTGAGAACTCCACCTGGCGTTACGGTGTGTGATTCGTAGCATGGTTTCCTGCACGTGCTCTATTGGTTGTGGCCGAAAGGTATGACAACAAGACATGTTGAGGTACTCACAAGAAGATGTAGAACACGGTCAACATGGTTGTGGCCATGTGGAAGGAAAATATGAGATTCCTTTGATGTTTTTGGATATCAAATCATGGTTGTGGCCATGTGAGATCAAAGGGTGGATTTCCTTTTATGTGCTTATGATATCAAAACATGGTTGTGGCCATGTGGGCTGAAGGAAGGGAATTTTCTTTGGTATAATTAATTAGATATATAATTATTTTATATACATATGATTGTTTGATATTAGCTCACCCTATTTGTTTGTGTTTGGCGATGATCGTGTACACGGTACACGAGAGCAGATGATATTGCAGGTGGTTCTAGTGAGGCATAGGCTCAGAGCGTGTGCTAGCTTGGGAATTTATCAAAGTTTTAATATGTTTTTGAATCAGTTGTAATCTATTACATTATCAGACTTGAGTTTTGTAATTGGAGTTATAATTATGATTTTTTTTTGTAATAAATTCTGAGGTATTAAATGTTTTAAATTTCCCGCGTTTTTCGGAAATGATGTTTTATCAAATGAAGTTATTTATATTTTCTTTATGATATGAATTAAATCCGTAATATCCGGTTGAGATGTTACATAAAGCTTAACTTAAGGCTTATAAGGATCATCTTCAACAATGTTAGTTGTGGTATGTGCGGTGAGTAGGACGAGACCATTAGCCACCTATTCTGTACTTGCAAAGTGGCTACCAAAGTATGGAATATGTGTAATAATTGGATAGGGATTTTGGAGGTAAGCCATAATCAGGTTCAAGCACATTTTCAACACTTTCATCTTTGGATCTAAACCATAAAGGAAATATGTTATGGAAGGGGGTGTGAATTGCTATAGTGTGGATGTTGTGGAACCAAAGGAATCAGATTATTTAGGAATGTTGTACCAGATCCAGAAGAAATATTCAGTATGGTCCAAGTGAGAGTATGGGCATGCTTGAAACATAAAAATAAAAATGTAAACTTCTCTTTATTTGATTGATGTCTTTGCCCCATACTTTGTTTTAGAGCCATAAGACGGGGACCATTTGAGTTAGGGAGAATAATAGGATAGTTGTAGAGAATCTTTTATCTATAACCTAGACCTTTCAGTCCATAGTGGTTTTTGTGTTTGCAGGTGCGATCTTCAGCTTACTATCTATGCTAGAACCACTTTATATTTTTGGCTATTGAGTTCATATGTATGTCGCTAAGGTTGCATAGTACAAGTAGAAAGTTGATCTATATTTAAAGGATGCAATGAGGCAATGCATACAACAATATATGGCTTGTTGCGGGATTGAGCTTAATGATAACCATGACAATATTGAAAGGATTAATGGGATTGTTTGGTGACGGGTTTGTCTTGTAAAGAAAAGTAGTAAGAGCATTGTCACGCAATCTAGCAGGGATGGACCCATTATGCTATCTATTTAAATAAAATAGTCTAGAGTGAAGTAATACCTTCATCACCGAGGTATTCCTTCTAGTTATATTTGTTGAGTAGAAGTTTTTGTGGAAGATATATGGAAATTAATAGAGTTTTGGTACGTAAATTGTGATCTTAACAAATCCCTTTGGATATATAGTAAAAGAACTTAATATATATTCTTTGTAAAATGATTAGAGCACCCAAAGTGTTCTTTATTAATATACATAAATTTTTACTGATAATAAAATTTAGATTAAATTACTCTTTTGATCATTCTATTTGTGAAGTAATATCAGTTTGGTCCTCAAGTGTTTTTATAGGGACTAAATTGAATCATTTTGACACGTGATACAACTGTGAAGTGAGATGTGCAAAAAATTAAAAAAAAAAATTAAAAAAGAATTAAAAAAAAATAAAAAAACCAGAAATTGACACGTGGCGTTGACTTTAACAACGTCTGGTCAAACTAATGGTAAATGCTAAATTAAATCATTTTTAAGAAAATGAGGACAAAATTAAAAAAAAAAACTTGAGGACCAAACTAATATTACTTGACAAATAGAAGGACCAAAAGTAATTTAACCTAAAATTTAATTCAGAAGTTTAGACAACAAATTTGCAAGTATTTTTTTATATATTGTTTATTATTAATTTTGGACGCAAATTCACACCTAAAATCTCTAACATTTACTTGCGAACTCGCTTCAATCTTAAATTAAACAAAGAAGACATTTACTATGGTGTTATTATACTATAAAACACTTCTAATGTACAAGTAATTGTTCCATGATATATAGAATTTGGTGTACTTGTTAGAATTAATTCACAAATTAATTCTATTAGTGACTCATTTGAAATATTATGATGAACTTAATTGTGATTTAATAAAATTTAAAGACCTATTGGTTATTATTATGGGAAGTGATAATAAAAGAAAATAAAGATAAAATAAAAAACAACTTGATGGACGTTGGTTTATAAAAGGGACTGAGGTTCTGTCTTTGGCCATAAGGTTTTTTTCATAGTAATCCATTAAGAACGTGTGAGAAGAGAAAAGAAAGACAAAGAGATAGATTGGGAAACGGTGGTTGAAGAACACACAAAAATTACAAAGTGAAGAACGCATTTTTACAAGATCTCTCATGGATCAAGGTTAGTGCTCTATTACGTTTTATTATGTGAGAATCCTAAATCTTAAAGATACTTAATAATTTTTACATGTGATATCAGAGCCTATGTTGTAGGATTTATGATTCTCCAATTATGTAATGTTTCTCCTTTATGATGTTTTTTCCTAATGTTATAAACCCGAATTTGAATTTATCCCCAAATTTTTTTTATGAACCCTAATTAAGAAATTTAAGGGTTTTACCGTTCTTTCACTTGCTGTGAATGTAAATTCATTCTTTTAATGATGAGTGTTTTCTGCTGCTGATGAGTGTTTTCCGTTGCCTTGAATTGAATTCGAAAATGTCCTTATGCCATGCCTTGACTTAAATTGATTCATGTTTTCCGCTGTTACGTTTTTCATTCTAATATTTTGGATGACGTGAAACAAGGTGCATCATATTTAATTGAATAAAATGCTTATGTAATTGGAAATATTGTTTTCTCTTCATGCATTGTCTACACCTTGTGATTATTACATGTCAATTCCAATTGGAACTGAATTAATGGCCCTTTTTTTTCACTTATGTAAGGTTTCAAATAAACAAAAGCACTGATGTATGTTTATAATCTGGTGGTGCATCAATGAGTTTGTATTTAATTAAATGGATGCAATTTATTGATTTAATTTAATTGATCAAATCAATTAATGAGTTTTATTAAATTACATTTTATGGCACCGATTTATTTGAATTAAAATTATGAAAATGCTATTTGAAATCAATTATGATAAATTTGATTAGTCACTAAAGTGGCAAAAAATTTAAAGTTTTTTGTGATTTCAAATTATTAATGTTTTTATCTCAATTACCCATAATATGGATGCTAACTTATGAATAATTGATTCATGGGTTAATTGAAGTTATTACATTATAAGGCATTTAAGGATCGTCTAAAGGTTGATTAATTGTTCTCATAATTAATGAGCATGATTGTAGATAATTTTGCATGTGTCACTAGTTTTATTTATATACCCAAAGGTAGTAGCTAATTCTAGTTTATGCATATTTTAATTATCAATAATGTTATAATATGATTAGCATCATTATGTTTATGTTTGTGTATTAGTGGATCTCTTAAAGGAGAACATTAGTATGCATAGAATGATTGTTTATGTCTGAATCTGTATTTATGTTTAGTTTTATGACTCAAAGCATTAATGTTAGGTATGTGTTAATTACAATCTTTGTTCTGGTATCTATACACTCGCATGCTACGTTTATTTCAGTTTTTAATGGGTTGAATTTCTCTGACTAGAGTGAACAAGTCCAATTTCACATAGGTGTGTTGGATCTTGATCTAGCTTTTCAAGTTGAAAAGTCGGCTGTTATCACGGATGCCAGTAGCAATGAAGAGAAAGCCCATTACAAAGCTTGGGAAATGTCAAATAGACTTAGCTTACTGTTTATGAGAATGAGCATAGCAAACAATATTAAGTCAGCTTTCCCCAAAACCCGATAACACAAAAGAATTTATGAAATTTGTGGAAGAGCATTCACAAACTGTTGATAAATCTCGCGCTCCCAATTTGACGGTTCACGTACAATGCACAAGTATGTGATTGAGATGACAAATATCGAAACAAGACTTAAGTCTCTAGGAATGGAAATAGATGAAGGTTTTTTCGTGTAGTTCATTCTAAACTCATTACGGTATGAGTATGGTCCGTTTCAAATGAACTACAACACCATGAAAGACAAGTGGAATATGCTTGAACTGCACAATATGCTAGTTTAGGAGGAGACCCGACTGAAGAACTTAGGAAGCCATTATATTAAGTATATGAAGAATCAAGGAGTTGGAAGGAAAGTTGCTAAGAAACATGGAAAAGGTAAAGGAGCACTAAAGATTGACGAGTCCTCAACCAAAATCTAGAAGAAAAATGACAAATGTCATTTCTACAAGAAGTCTGGACATTTCCAGAAGGACTGCATAAAGCGTAGAGCTTGGTTTGAAAAGAAAGGTGAGCATAATGCTTACATATGTTTTGAATCAAATTTAACTGAAGTTTCCCACAATACGTGGTGGATTGATTCTAGATGTACGACTCATGTCTCTAATGTGATGTAGGGATTTCTTACAACTTGAACCATAATCCCAAATAAGAAGGTTTGTCTTCATGGGCAATAAAGAGAAATTTCTAGTGGAAGTGATCGGGACTTATCGTCTAATCCTCGACACTGGACATGTCTACCTAATGCATGACATTCACTGATTGAGATTTCTCATGTAGTAGGTAGACATGTTCATAACGCAAAAAATCATCAATAAAGGTGATGAAATACTTCTCTTTATTGAAAGAATTTACATCAAACAGACCACATATATCAGTGTGTATGATTTCAAGAAGCTGAGTGCTTCTCGTGGCTTTTTTCTTTGTGTGTTTTGTTTGTTTGCCTTTAATACAATTCACACATACATTCAGATCTGTAAAATCTAAATCTGGAAGGATTTCATTCTTTACTAATCTTTGCATTCTTTCTTTGAAAATATGTCCCAAACGCTTATACCACAAGTAAGCAGATCATTCATCCACTAAACTACATTTAGTGCCAACATTATGATGCAAAGTCATAAGAGTTTCAACATATAAATTATCCAAATTCAATTTACATAAACCATCATAAAGTGTACCAGATCCAATCATAAAAGTACGCTTAAACAAACTGAAACAAGCATTCCAAAACTTAAAAGAGTATCCAGCAACATCAAACTTAGACAAAGAAATTAAATTCCTAGTGATACTAGGTACATAAAAAGTATCCATAAGGTCTAAGAGATATCCAGTGTCGAGGATTAGACGATAAGTTCCGATCACTTCCATTGGAACTTTCTCTTTATATCCCATGAAGACAAACTTCTCATTTGGGATTATGGTTCAGGTTGTAAGAAATCCTTGCATCACATTAGAAACATGAGTCGTACATCTAGAATCAATCCACCATTAATTATGGGAAACTTCAGTTAAGTTTGATTCAAAATATACGTAAGCATTATGCTCACCTTTCTTTTTAAACCAAGCTCTACGCTTTATGCAGTCCTTCTAGAAATGTCTAGACTTCCCGCAAAAATGACATTTGTCATTTTTCTTCTAGATTTTGGTTGAGGACTCGTCAATCTTCAGTGGTCCTTTACCCTTTCCATGTTTCTTAACAACTTTCTTTCCAACTTCTTGATTCTTCATATACTGAATTGAGTGGCTTCCTAAGTTCTTTAGTCAGGTCTCCTCCTTAACTAGCATACTGTGCAATTCATGCACATTCCACTTGTCTTTCACCGTGTTTTAGTTCATTTGAAACGGACCATACTCAGACGATAATGAGTTTAGAATGAACTGCACAAGAAAACCTTCATCCACTGCCATTCCTAAAGACTTAAGTCTTGTTGTGATATTTGTCATCTCGATCACATGCTCATGCATAGTACGCGAACTATCAAACTTCATGGTGGTCAATGTACTCATCAATGTCCCAGCGAGAAATTTATCAATAGTTTGGGAGCGCTCTTCCACAAATTTCATAAATTCTTTTGCGTTATTGATTTTGGGGAGATTTGACTTAATATTGCCTACTATGGTCATTGTCATAAACATTAAGCTAAGTTTGTTTGACCTTTCCCAAGATTTGTAATGGGCTTTCTCTTCATTGCTACTGACATCCGTGATAGTAGTCGACTTTTCAACTTCAAAAACCAAATCAAGATCTAACACACCTAAGTGAAATTGGACTTGTTCACTCTAGTCAGGGAAATTCAACCCATTAAACACTGAGACAGACGTAGTGTGCGAGTGTAAAGATACTAGAATAAAGACTACAATTAACACATGCCTAACATTAATGCTTTGAGTCATAAAACTAAACGTAAATACAAATTTAGACATAAACAATCATTCTATGCATACTAATGTTCTTCTTTGAGAGATCCACTAATACACAAACATAAACATAATGATGCTAATCATAATATAACATTATTGATAATTAAAATATTCATCAACTAAAATCACCTACTACCTTTGGGTATATAAATAAAACTAGTGACGCATACAAAATTATCTACAATCATGGTCATTAATTATAAGAACAACTAATCAACCTTTAGGTGATTCTGAAATGCCTTATAATAATGAACTTCAATTAACTCATAAATCAATTATTCATAAATTAACATTCATACAATGGTAATCGAAATAAAAACATTAATAATTTGAAATCATAAAAACTTTAAAATTTTGGTCATTTTGGTGACTAACAAAATTTATCATAATTGACTTCAAATAGCATTTTCATAATTTTAATTCAAATAAATGGATACCTTAAAACGTAATTTAATAAAACCCATTAATTGATTTGGTCAATTAAATTAAATTAACAAACTGTATCAATTTAATTAAATACAAACTCATTGATGCATCAGATTATAAACATACATGAGTACTTTTGTTTATTTGAAACCTTACATGTTGATTTAATAATTTTTACAATTTTTTTTTTCAGATAACTTACATTGGTTTGGACAAACATTATAGAAACTTGTTATAAGAGAAAAATAGAAAGAAAAATGAAACTAATTTTTACAAGTTAAAATTAACTATACAAAAATAAAAAATAAAAAGTTGGAAAATTAATAAGAAATTGTTTACAAACCAATTTATATACACAAAAATTAGTTTTCTTCATTCTTTTATTTTTTATTGATCTCGAAGTTGTTTTGGAGAATCTGATTACAAACAATTATTCCAAGACAGAATGGTTCCTTCGTCATATTGATATTGATTATTGTTGCCTAAAGATTTGAAAAGTAAATTCTTGTCAACTTGTAGAGATAGGTCGCACTACTTAGTCTTTGTTTGTTCTTGAATTCGAAATATTAGCAGAAGCACGACAAAAAAGAAACTTATCCAAACGGGTCAAAGTAGCATCACTCAAACTCATTTTGTTTATCTATACGCTCACGTTTGCGATTTGCTTATGACCAACACTCATCTTAATCCTTTCAGTTTCTGTCATCAATTAATTAATACCCACAAATTTTAATTCAATTCGTTAAATCGCACGTGTGAGCTGTTGTAAATTTTTTGGTATATGCATTCAGTTCTTAAGAATAAAAAATTCTTTAGTTTTTTTTTTTTTAATGTCACTTGCATGTAAAATTAGGGATTACAAATGAGACATATCGAATAATGTTTATATACTATATAATGATAATTTTAATGATAAAAAATAATTAATTATTATAATAATAAATTTAGATACTAAATTATAAATTAAAAGTTATTAATAACTAAAATAACTTACATATTATAAATAAAAAATTAAAATAATAAATTTTTAAATTTAACTACTAAATAATATCAATTAGTCATTTTCTCAGCAATGTTGGTCGGGATTATTTCTTGATTAATGTTTTAGGATTTTTCTAACTAACGTTAAATTAGGATTTGCTTACCCACACCGGAAGAAATATTTTTTAGTTGATATCGACTAAGTTTTTCTTTATTGATATTAATAAGAGTTAATTAGGATTACATTTTTTTTTGTTATTTTTGGTAGATCGTTGCCATTTCTCACCCAACATTATTCAATTTTTCATCGGTCAATATTAGGAAGACTAGTTTTATGATAGTATGAACTAGATTTCTTCTTTTTGACGTCTATCATACTTTTCTTTTTCCAATGTCTATAATGATTGTTTTATTATGAATGATACTGATGTTATTATCTATTAATAATTTGTTAGAATCTTTTAACGTTGATTGGAACCATTTTCCGCCAATATTGACTTAGATTTTTCTCGTCAATACTTGGGAGAATTTTCTAGTTTACATTTCCTTGAGAAAACCCCAACTAACGATATTATTGTAAAATTAACTTTTATCAATGTCATTTTCTATTACCAACTTTCATAAAGAAAAAATATGAACCAAAATTGATTAAAAATATTATTAATATTGATGTTTTTTAACTACTACCTATTTTTAATATTTAAATCTTTTTTATATCTGATAGTAATTAAAATACTTGGTTATATAAAAGATGAAAATTGAATAAATTACAATTGTCTTATATGAACACAAATATTTAAAAAATAAAAAAAAATTAAAGATTTGATTTCAATGTTTTCAAATATTTTTAAAATAGAGAAATTTCTTATCAAATACAAGATTAACCGATTTAAATTCAATTTAGATTTTCAGAAAAAGGTATATATTGTGATCACTATTACAACATGTATTTTTATTCTTTTCTCACATGCTAAGTAGGCCGAACCATGTTTTAGTGTCAGAAAAAAAAATGTTTGTTTATTTACGTTTTTTTGGTAGCAGCATTTATCATAAAAGATATGGTTCAATTTTTTCGGTAGAGATTAAAAAAACAATTTTTTTGTTAAAAAAGTAAAGATTAAAAGTATAAAAATTTGAGAAGAATTTGTAAAAACCTTTTAAAACTTGAAAATGTACAAACTTTTTTTAAGAACAAAAACAGGAAAAATGAATAAAGAGATGTTCATCCCTCAACCAATATGTTTTTCTTCCCCAAGTCAAAACTAAGACACTCACATTCTCTTTGATTAGAGGCTACATTTGGATTCACTACAAAAGACTACATGAAATCCACCAATCGAAACCTTGAATAGAGTAAGTTCCATTCTATCTTTGTAGCAGCATAGTGCAATCATTGCATAACAACACCATGCTGCTTTGTTGCAAATGGAGACTGCGAGGCTAACAGTTGAAGACTCTCGATAAAACCATATTGTTGCTTTGCAACAGTTGGAGGTAACATGGCCATAACTGAGGCTTCTTAACCTCGAAGCTCACAACTTCTTGAGTGGAGTTTAGAGGACTTTCTGCGACATAGTCCTAAGCAATTTGATGGGAAGGCTACCCTAGAGGAGGCAAATCAGGGGATGAAGAATTTGGAGAGGGTGTTCGATGTTAAGAGATGCCTCGAGAATAATAGACTTGATTATACCATGTATATGCTATCAGGTAAAGCTGAACATTCGTGGGCAAACATGAAGTTGATTATTAGAGAAATGGAGAGGCTATCTCTTAGAAGGTTTCAAAAAGAAGTTTCTGGAGGAGTACTTCCCAAAAAGTGTTAGATACTTTAAGGAGGTGAATTTCTTACAACTGACACAAGGATATATGACCGTGGCAAAATATGTGAAGAGGTTTAAACACCTGGTTCGTTTCTACACTTACCCCTAAATGAAGAATTAAGGTGCATGAAATTTGAGAATGGGCTTAAGTCAGCAATCAAGAAGCTGGTGGTACCCCTCTTTGTTAAACAATTCCCAGCTTTAATAGAGAAGGCACCAATTTTTTAGAGGTTAGAGGCATAAGATATGGTGTAGAAGACTCTAATAGTAGGACCCTTTAGGAGTAAGCCCAAGAAGGAAGAGAAGGATAACCCTTAATTGGGACCACAACCTCACATGTTTGCAAATCCTTCTCATCAACAACAACAAAGGAGTCTGTGATTCTACATGTGTGGAGGACCACATGCCATGCGTGAGTGCCCTTAGACGATGTATTATAAAAGTTGAAAATGTTTGGGCTAGATGGGGCATCATGGTAAGGATAGTCCAAACACAAGGAGATTGTGAGCACTTGCAAGGGCAGTTCAACATCAACAAAGAAGTAGGGGAAGTGCTAGATCCCAAGTTACGAATAGAGTTTATGCAGTATCTGGTGCAAAATCTTCAAGGGAAGGTAACTTGGTTTTTGGTATGTGTTTGGTTGGTGGTAGGAATATGCGTGTGTTGTTTGATTATGGGGCAACACATTCTTTTGTGTCAAAGGTTTGTGTGATGGAGTTGGGTTTGCCAGTCGAAGAGTTGTAGTATGACCTCAGTGTATCGAATCCAACCTCTGATGTTGTGTTTGTGTCCTTAGTGTGTGTTGTGTGCCCTATAATTGTAGAGGGATGCATGTTTAAGATTAGTTTGACTAGTTTACCTCTACAAGATATGGATATCATATTAGGAATGGATTGGTTATCTTTGAATCATGTTCTTATAGACTGTGAGAAAAGAATAGTGTTATTTACAGACTCGGGAGAGTTGAAGGTGTTGTTTGCACAACAAGTTTTGAGGGAGTTGAAGGAAGGTTCTTCTTGTTTTTGTGATATTGACAAAGATATAATGCATTTGAGATATAAAGTTTTGTAGTTTTAATTGGTTACTATAGGAGATTCATTGAAGGATAGTCCAAGATAGTAGCACCCTTGACATAGTTAACTCGTAAAGACTAATTGTTTGCTTGGACAAATGTGAAAAGAGTTTTCAAGAACTCAAGAGGAGGTTGTCAAGTGCACCAGTTTTGGTAATTCTTGAAACAAGTAAGTCTTTTATTGTTTATTGTGATGCCTCATATCAGGGATTGGGATGAACTCATGCAAGAAAGGAGAGTGGTAGCCTATGCTTCAAGGAAGTTGAAGACTCATGGGAGAAATTACCCTACTCATGACGTGGAGTTAGCTGTAGTGGTTTTTGCCTTAAAGACTTGGATGCATTATCTGTATGGAGCCTAGTTCCAAGTGTTCAATGATCATAAAAATTTGAACTATTTGTTTAATTAGAAGGATTTAAATATGAGGCAACGGAGATGGATGAAGTTCTTGAAGTACTATGACTTTGAATTGTTATATTATTCGGGGAAAGCCAATGTGGTGGTAGACGCCTTAAGCAGGAAAATTGTGCAAATGTCTTCTTTGATGATGAAAGAGATGAAGTTAGTGGAAAAGTTGAAAGATTTGAGTTTGTATGTGGAGTTTGGGGTGGATAACATTAGATGTGGTCATTTGACTATATCAAGTGTTTTCCTAGAGCAAGTCAAAGAAAAGTAGTTGTTGGATCCCAGATTGAAGAAAAAAACAAGTCTGTTGGGAATAGAGCAAGCTGAGTTCATGTTGGAGGCACCAAAAGGGTTCTGAGATTTAAAATTTGAGTGTGTATGCCTAATTATGTGGAGTTGAAGAGATTGGTGTTGGATGAAGGGCACAAGAGTCCACTTAACATGCACCTTGGCATGGCTAAGATGTATCATGATCTTAAGGAAGTTTTCTAGTGGCTGAGGATGAAGAGGGATATGACAGAGTAAGTTACAACTTGTTTAATCTGCCAAAAAGCTAAAGTGAAGCATCAAAGGCCAGGTGGTATGTTGCAGTAGTTGGAGGTGCCTAAGTGAAAATGAAATAGTATTATTATGAACTTTGTTACCCATTTGCCACAAACTATGAGAAGTAATGATGTAATCTGGGTGGTAATGGATATGTTAACGAAGAGTGCTCATTTTTTGCTAGTGAACCTTAGGATGCCTATGTATAAGCTAGCTATACTATACATCAATGAGGTAATGAAGTTTCACGAGGTGCCATAAAGTTCTGTTTCAGACAGGGATCCTAGATTCACTTCTTAGTTTTGGAAGACGTTACAAGATGTTTTAGGGAGTCAATTAAGGATGAGTTCTGACTATCATTCTCAAATAGATGGGAAATCTGATAGAACTATCTAGTGTCTTGAAGATAAGTTGAAGTCGTGAATGTTAGACCATCTTGGAAGCTGGAATGAAATGTTACCAATTGTAGAGATTACTTATAGCAACATTCATCATGCTAGTATTAGAATGACGTCGTATGAGGAATTATATGGAAGGAGATGTAGAACACCACTTTGTTGGTACCAAGACGGGGAAGCCTTGTTGGTTGGGCCATATTTGCGTAGGAAAGCAATAGAGAAAGTATAGCAAATACAAGACAAGAAGGGAGCCTCACAAAGCAAAAAAAGTGTATGCAGATCAAAGATGTTGGAGATCATATTTTTCTAAGGGTGACCCCAAACACTAGTGTGGGAAGGGCTATCAGATCTCAAAATCTCTCTAAGTTTATTAGACCCTATCAGATCTTGCGGAAGATAGGTCCAATAACTTATGAGATTACTTTTCATCCCCAGCTATCAAAGCTACACAATGTGTTTCATGTATCCCAACTGAGGAGGTATGTGCCTAATCTCACTCATGTGTTAGAGGTGGATGAGGTTCAAGTGAAGGAAACTTTATTTGTAGAGGCATAACCAATAAGAATAATCGAGCATTATACTAAGCAACTTAAAGGGAAGTCTATTAGTCTAGCCAAAGTGTTACGGGATTCTAAAACCAGAGATACCACATTGGAGTTAGAAGAGAATATGGCAAATTCTTACCCTCATCTTTCTCCTGGTAAGTGAGTTTTCGAGGTCGAAAATTTTGTTGTTACGGAGATTGTAAAAACATTTTTAAAACCTAAAAAATGTATAAACCTTTTTTTAAGAACAAACACATTTCTTTGGGAAAGCTGAAAGGTGATATGTGTAAGACCCGGGAAAAAAATTAAATAATTAATTAAGTAATTAAGTGGATAAATGTGGGTAAGGGGAACCTTTAAAGTAATAAATGCGGAGTGTATGACATGGAAAAGTACTAGCTCATGTG
>Ga0214542_1003489_pt1 | contig 32024 bp, 14 predicted proteins | sample CNSS1metaG_FD_160096 | JGI IMG/M metagenome (GOLD analysis project Ga0214542, IMG submission 160096) | Root nodule microbial communities from cowpea collected in UCLA plant growth center, Los Angeles, California, USA - CNSS1 | ecosystem: Host-associated > Plants > Roots > Nodule | place: USA...
TATATATATATATATATATATATATATATATATATATATATATATATTAATTTATATATTAAATAAATAAATAATTAATTAATATGACGTAGTTTTTACAAAATATTATTTATTTATTTTTAGAATGTAATAAAATCATTTGTGGCTTAACATAGGGTAAAATCTACCTCTAACACTTTATACTGACACTAATAATATACAAATTCATACCAATAAAATAATAATTATTCATTTTTCTTCAACTTTCAAAGATATTATTTAGATTGCATAATATATAAACTTCATTGGTCTTGTGCATGGTTCCATGGGTACAAAAAGTAGACGTAATTAAAGAAGTTGTTGCAAAAATTGTTCGGAATGAACTAGTTTGGTGGCATCTTAATTGAAATATTTTCATTCAAACAAGTTGACAATCTTGTCACGTAAAACTGCACTGTACTATCTATAATCGACTTGATAATATTATATAATCTATATTTTCAGGCACTTTAATGCCCATACCAAAACAATGGAGAAAACAAAACCTTATCCACCATAGAATAATACAACTCATTCAATGCTACTATCTTAACATGACTTTTCTATGTAACGGTCAAATTAATCCTCTTTTAAAATTATAACATCATTCATTGATCAATAATAAATTCATATCATCTCCATTTAACATGTTATTATTTCGGGTACAGGGACCTAGTACTTGTCTAAAAACACTCAATATGTATATCTTCTTTTCATAATAGTTTTTACCATTCAATCTCCTTCTGCTCTTTTCCGCTCAATACCTGTTTATAAGGTTCCGATGTTTAACTCAGTTCAAGTCCGTTCGAATAAATGCAATTAATGTTGTAATAAATGTGAAGTAAAATTTTTTACCAATTTACCTTGAGCTCCTATTTATAGTGTTTAGCATGGACCTGTGATTAAGGTTTTCTTAATCACGACCCAATTGATTTTTAAACTTGATTAATGACTTGTATTACTTTAATGTACATATTTAGTTTTCGTGCAGCCGCTCGACAGGAGGGTTGTGCGTTCTGTCGAAGGTCCCATAATTATGTTATGGCGACAAAGTTCTACTAAAATGAACAGTGGTGACAGTTTGGGTCGTGAACTCCCTTAAATTACTCCGAAAAAATTGTCACATCAACAATCCACGAAATTGTCTGCCTGTAACGGACGACTTTCGACTGCTTATCCCTCCTGATCGAGAGTTTGACCAGGAATATCGATACACATGCCATTTCTACAAATCAATATTATTTTGTAATACATTGCAATAGGTATTCGATTTCTTTCTTCTCAGTTTTTGGGTAACCAATTGTTTGATTCTGTCTACAAGAATTAAACGAAACTTCACCTGTTGTCGGCACGACCTATTTTCAGTTTAATGTTTTGTTTAACCACTTCACATGCTACTCGTACAACATCAAAAGAACGTGTGTTTTATAAACTGAAATTTCTTCCACTTTTGTAAAACTAAAGACTCAGTCATGCATATCAGTTAGAAATGTCTTTTGATGTTGTAATTTTATTTTGAAAAATTATATTTTGACTTTTTTTTTACTTTAATTTTTTACTTCTTAATGTAACTTATTAAATTGGGTTACGAAAACTAAATTATATTTATCAAAACTAGATCTGCATATTGAATTTGGGCTAGCCCAATAGACAATGGGAACAATGTTGCAAAAGTGAGAGAAGATGTTGTAAAGTTAATATTAGAAAGAAAAACATGACAGGGTCTATAACATTTACAAACACTGTAGAATAGTAAGAGACCGTTTCACCAGACTTTATCATAATATGGATGAAGTCAAACTAGAATGATTAGGGTTGTGAGAAGGTCAAAGTTTTTTTTTTAAAAAATAGGAGAAAGCAACAGGACATCCAAATCAACCATGACCATTCTAGAAGTTCTTCTATCCATTCTATGTATGACCGCATCATTCATTAAACTATTCCATCAATTGTTTATATTATTTAAAAACTGTATTATGCTTATACAACACTGCTCTTCTTCTTTCTGTTATTAAATATGATATAGTTTTAGGGAATCATTTTATTGATCGGAATATATAAAACACTAGTCTTTCCACCTCCTTAATTTCAGATCCAGAAGATGCTCTTTTGAGAAATAACGTAGGAGATTGATTCAAACATATTAGCAAATTTATTTTTTTTCGGGTTCAACTCACAATCTTTTTAACAATCTTCATTTCGTTAAGATAACATTGATCATGATTGCATTTAAGATATATTTTGCTTTAGAATATAAAACTTTGGAATCTCTTTCTTATCTCTTCATACTTGATGTTTGCAACTTACAAGTTACGTGCAAACATATTAGAAAGCTAGTTTTAGAAAATGAAATTAATACGTGATTGAATAGACTCCAAGAGATTAATTTCTTGATGGGTTATGTTCATGTGGAAACAATAACAAGATGTCAGGGAACACAAATCGAAGGGAACACAAATCGAATCTTATTTTAATCATTGACTTTTCAAATTGGTTGTTCTTTGGTTTAGATGTGTCTTCTCTTAATGTTGGCGGTCTGGACCCTTAAGGGGTTACCTACGAAAAGGGTTCTCAAGATTAAGTCAATAAAGACTCTTAAAAGTCAAATATCATACTAGTGAATTAATGAGAGCGTATCTCTTAATTATTGAGGTTCACATATATTTATAGAGTCATTAATTATGTTTGTCACTTCTTATGGGTTGGACCCTCTTAGTTGCATTGGGCCAATATTCAAATTTTGGATGTGTCTGGACCAAGCCCAAGTCTTGTGTAAGCGAGTCGACACTAGAGACACAGTAGAGTTCTCGCTTGCAATTTTCTAAGTTTGGAGTTAGCAATTTTTGATTGTGCATTATCATTTATAGTAGACGATCTGAACAGTTATGTGTGTTGTGTTGTTCGATTAATCATTCGTCTATTTTTTTTATAATACTATACGTAAGCGGAGTAATTGTCTGGCTTAAGTATAATACAAGTTACAAAACTGTATATTAGATTTGACTCGTGCAAATCTAAACAAAATGATTTCTGTGGTGTCCAAAAATATATGGAGGGAGTTTCTTTTAATTTAGAGAACTTAAATTGTAATATTTAAGAGAAGAAATATCTTTCTTGAAAACTAGACACGAAAAAAAAAAACAAAACAATTCAGATACATTACAAACTTAATTAATTTAATTACTTTGAATAATCTAGTGTATAATCTTTACAAGATTTTCAAACATATAAATAAACGATTTGGTTGTTAGTAAACAGCTCAGAGGCTTAACCAGAAACGAAGGATACCTTTTAGGCCTTCTAGAATTAAACACTATATTATTAACAAATATACAAATAAACTTTGCTTATACGTACAGTATCTTCCTTTAACCTTTGCCAACACTCTACCTTTTATTTGTTTTGGACTGCACCATTTGGGTCAAAACAAAAACAATCCCAATCACTTAACATTATTTTAAAACTATACTAAATGATGGAGTAAAGAGACGTAAGTAGTAGTATAAATTATAATAAATAGTTATATTACTCCATTAAAACATATCAATAGAAATAATTATGTTGCAATTTATCTAATTTAGTAATTAATTTATAACTATATATAAAGGGAATTCCTTTTTTTGTGTCCACATTTCATAATTCCAACTTTACTTTTTATAATTTAATTATTTATTAAATTTTTAAAAATTAACGGTTATTTTTACAAGTTTTTATAAAATTATTTACTTATCTCCTTTTTTTTTCTTCCGCTATTCATCAACAGTTTTTTTTTTTATATTTTTTTCATATATTTTACTTTATTTTTTATAAACATACTTTTATTTTGTTTATTAACTTAAAAACATTACAATATCATTAATTATTAATATAATTCAAAAAATACGTACACACATATGATATCGCGCGTATGTTTACGCTAGTATTTTCTAAACCGGATTCCAAACGGTCATGTATTATTTATTTGTCTTAATATTTAGCAACAAAATTCACCAAGAGTGCAAATATTTATTTAGTTAAATGTTTTCTTTTTATACAGCAAAAGGGCCCTTTGACAAGTGACAGCAGAAGCAAAGAATGGGTATAATGATCAATCAAAAGTCAAAGAACATGCAGTTGACTAGGGCAAGGTTGAGATAGGATTAGGTTTGAAGCAAAATGGGTCGGGTAATTACGAAATGGAGTCAAGTTTTCGGGTTATGTTTAAGGAGAGTGCTATACTCTTAAGAAAAATCTGTCGGATCGGGTTGTGGATCAAATTCAAGTATCTAACCCAATTTAAAAATACGGATACAAATTGAGAGAGAGGATTATAATAATGGAGAAGGTAAGTTAGTGGAAGGTTCGTGCAACAATCATTGCAGGCACCTCCGTTGAAACTTAACATCTTTTATGGCTATATATCTTCATTTTCCACTGTCTCTGATACACTCAAAATCTTCCTTCAGCTTCTTAACATCTCAACCAAGTTCTTCCTCCATCTTCTTCCTCTTAAGAAACCAGTTCTGAATCGGTATCAGAAACATCGCTGATGGCAAACCAAAACCCTCTTCAACTTTCTGCTCTCAATCAAATAAAACTTCATCTTCTAGGAGAGCTTTCTCCTCTTCCAATCACACCCTCCTCTAACCTCAACAAAAGCAACTTTTCTTTTCTGTTTGAGGAACCAAACCCTACCTCCTCTCAATCAAGCTCTATCTGTTCTCAAACTTCAACTTCTCACTCATCTGCAACAATGGACGATTTTTTCTCTGATTTTTTCGACTTCCCAACTACTTCCACCACGGAAGACCAGTTCTCTGTTTTCGAAATCGAGTCCAAACCCCAAATAATCGATTACCAAACCCCGAATCCCCAACCTCAAACATCAACCTCGGAATTCACGTTTCCGAACACACATGACCGCAAGAAATCTCAGACAAATCGAAAACCGTCACTGCAAGTTTCTCTCCCGAAAAAGACGGAGTGGATCCAGTTCGGAGAGGGTGAGGTTGCGGGAAACGTGGTGCAGCAGGCTGCAGAAGAGAAGAAGCACTACAGAGGAGTTCGACAGAGACCGTGGGGGAAGTTCGCGGCGGAGATCCGCGACCCCAACAAGCGTGGCTCCAGGGTGTGGCTAGGGACGTTCGAAACGGCTCTGGAAGCCGCCAAAGCCTACGACCGAGCCGCGTTCAGGTTTCGCGGCTCCAAAGCCATCCTCAACTTTCCCCTCGAAGCCGGCGCCGATAACCGCAAACGCCAAAGGGAGGAGGAAGAGCCGGTGGTGGAAGTCGTTAAGAGGGAAAAGGTAGAAGATTTCGACGTCACCTGTTTTAGGGATGCTCCCTTAACGCCGTCTAGCTGGCCGGGCTTCTGGGGTTCCGATGCTAACGGAATCTTCGCCGTGCCGCCTCTGTCGCCGTTATCTCCTCATCCGGCGTTGGGTTATCCACAGCTTATGGTCGTGTGAAATTGAAATCACTTTTTTCTTTCGTTTTCCTTCTCGAAAATCGAGATCATTTGTTTATTCGTTTGTTTAAATTGAATCATTGGTTGTGCCTCTTCATTATGCTGTAAGTAAAAAACATTTCCAGTTAATATGGGTGAACAAAACAACATTATACATTACTACATAACGTGCAGACAACCTATTCATTAAGATTGAAGATACTGCAGAAACAAAACCTTGGATTTGTTTATTTACATGCTAACATATAATAGATATATGCAAGAGCGTAAATTGTTTAATAAATATGGAAATAACAAGAAACGATTGTGGCTAAGAATAACCAGAATGGAAATGCTTAACAATGGAAGGTAACGTAGCCAGAAAATGAGAGGTTCGGATCTCAGAACAGTGCTTTCTTGCTTGCCAGCCATTATGGAAACACTATCTAACTACGATTGTAACCATTTTTGTTTATGTTTTCCACGGCTCAACCAAAAACAATGAAGATACAAAAAGAAGAATAAATATTATAATTATGTTTAAGATAGTATATATTTTTGAATTTTATGATACTGAACTTAAAAATTATATAAAAAAAAAAATGGACTTATTTGATAATATAGCACATGTCAATTAAAGAAAGAAAATAAAACTCTACAGAGTTCTTTTTCAACTGAAGACTCTTTCCTACTTTTGACTTTATACGTTACTTTTTTTAGAAACTCAGCAGCAGGTTTATAAAAAAATAAAGTTAAATTTTTTGGCCAAATAATTAATAAGTGATGAGAGAAGTTTTTGAGTTTTGTTATTTTTGAGAGGTTTATTTAATGGGCATGGGCCATGACGTTGTCTGAGTGTCACCTTTTTATTCAAAATTCAACCTGAGATGACTCCTGAAAAATAAAAAAGTCGGAATATTTTATGTTATCCACTCATTAGATTCAACGGTTACCTAAACTTGTCATCCTTTCATGTTTCGTAGTTTCTTTCTCCACCCCAAACCTTCTCCTGTACTCTAATCAAAAATATAAAATGGATTTTAAGATCCGTTTTATAAATTTTCATGTTTTTTTATGAAACGGATTTTGGAATCCGTTTCAGAAAAAGTATGAAACGGATTTCAAAATCTGTTTCAAAAAAAAAAAATTAAAATTTGTGAAACGGATCTCGAAATCTATTTCAGAAATGTATGAAATGGATTCCGAAATCCGTTTCAAAAAAAAATTAAAATTTGTGAAACGGATTTCGGAATCCGTTTCAGAAAAGTATGAAACGGATTTCGGAATCTATGAATCGGATTTCAAATTCCAGGAAAGTATGAAACGGATTCCGAAATCCGTTTCTAGAAAAAAAATTAAAATTTGTGAAACGGATTTCGGAATCCGTTTCATACTTTTCTGAAACGGATTCCGAAATCGGTTTCAAAAAAAAATATTGTGAAACGGATATCGAAATCCGTTTCAAAAAAGTACGAAACGGATTTCAAAATCCGTTTCTAAAACAAAAAATTAAAATTAAAAACGTGGTTGTCGTTGATGTCGCTGAGGGAGGGGTCGAAGGTAGTGTCGAACTCGACGGCGAAGGAGGTTGGGCTGGGGGAGGGTTGGGGAAGGCCCATGGAGAGGGCGAAGAAGTGGGTGGAGGAGGCGACGAGGAAAGTGAGGCCTTCGCTGGAGGGGCAGGAGGGAGAGGAGAGGATGGAGAAGGAGAAGCGGAAGGAGAAGGAGGTGGTAGAGTTGGTTTGGAAGTCAAGAAAATAGAGGGTTAAAAGAGTAATTATTGGAAGTACAGGAGAAGGTTTGGGGGTGCAAGGAGAAGTCCCCTACATGAACCTTCTTCGATTTGGTAAAGGAGGCTTCCTCAATCCACAACATATAAACCCTGCTTATTGTACCCCCATTAAGATATTTAAATTATTTTTAAAAATATTAAAGAAATACCTTTTCTAATAACTATATCACATCTTAATAATAAAAAGAAAATATCCATAACAGAATAGTAATTCCACATACATTATTAAATTGACAAGAGTATAACATAAAGAAAAAAAAACAATTATGCAAATTGAATTACCCTAAATAATGACATAAAACTCATATATGTGGCATATAGTGTGTGTGGTCAAAGTCGTACCTCGAAACATTTTGATTTTTATATATTCTAAATATTTACGAGAGCTGCTAGAGTGTAATTAGATCACTGGACGTGATATTTTTCTTAAGAATATTCAACACAATTACAACCTAAAATACTCAAACTTAAAATCACCGATTAAGTTTTAGATCAAGTCGTTGCATTTTTTTTCCAACTGTTTGGTATCATCATTATATTCAATAAAGGACTGAAAGTGACAAATCCTGTGATCAATTAGGATTCCAATCGATTATCATATAAGTTTAATTATCTTTTTTTAAGCGCATATTAAGTGTAGGTTAAGGAATTAAAAAATTAAAAGAACTATTTTGTAGTTTTAACATAATAAACAGTCATTTAAATAAAATTATTTTTCTAATTCATAATATTTTATTCTCAAATGAAATAAGGATTACTGTGGGCTGATTTTTTTTTCTTTTTTTTTTATTATATGATGTAAACAATTGCATACACTAGATTGGTACTCAAAATTTGGTACTCAAAATTTATAGTTAAGTTATTCTAATTTTTTGTTAGTTGACGACAACTAAATAAGAAGACAAAAAAGATAACAAACAATCCCACGACTCGATTAACAAAATAATTAAATAATAGGAATGTAATTAAAAAATATAATCTTTTTTAGTACTTATTACACCACAACACTGTAATAAAAACTCAATTAAAAGTTTCAAAATTAAAAATTAATGAGAGTGATATAACTATTAATCGGGTGATATGATTGTTATACATATATAGATAGACGTATATTGATGCTATATATATATATATATATATATATATATATATATATATAATACATCGATATGTTTATTTTAAAAGTATTAAGAAACGATACGTGATACATGTATATCAAAAAATAGACAATAATTCTTTAAAAATATGATAAATATATGATTATTATTGTGTGAATCCAAATTAAAATTATATATATATAAATTATTAACATAAAAAATCATAAATTAATATTATTATAAAAAATTATTGCAATATAAATTATATATTTTATCGATAAGTATTAAGTATTAGATACGAATACCTAATGACATTAATTGAAGTAGCGACACATCAGTTAATAACTTTTATGGGTTGATATTATTGTAATATTATGTTGTTAAATTAGGAGATAAAATAGATATTTTTATTCACTATATTATTTTTCGATTTCTATCACATAAATATACTATTTCAACTAAATATCTCTCTATTTCTTATAACATCATTTCTTTTTACATTAAAGGTCTTACTAACAAGGTAAATGCACCACTTTCATCTCTTTCTTCCTAATAAATTCAATTGTATTTGTTCTTTTCAAATAGCAATTCATGAGATCATTTCACTTTGGCTGAGAATGACATTAAAATTTCATATTCTAAACACGTGCAGTTGCTCCATGACTAGACCTTCCAACAACGTTTTTACCAAATATATAAAAGAAAATACCTTAAAAGTTTCAACAACAACAACATCGGTTCCTGCACAACAGTACCTACTTCCTGTCCTTCCAAAAGAAAGTGACTTCACTGTCATCTTTTATTGGATGACTCGTTTCCCTCCTTCTCTTCATTTGCTACAAAATGATAAATTCATTTTTTTGGTCGGTCAAGTTTTCATGTGACTTTAGGCTTTGTGGATACAATATTTTAAACCGACACCAACAGTTTAACATTGTTCTAAAATTTTGCGTGGCGGTGGCTACTAGCATATTCCAGTGTGGGATAATGCTGTCGTGAATCACCTTGCCTTTATTGCGTGCCCAGTTGGATTATCAAGCTTCTTAACTCAAACATGGGATTGAAGTCAGAGAACACTACCAAGCACCGTAAATCATTTCAATCTGATGCTCTTTTAAGACTAAAGTTTGGAATTTTCACTTCTTATCAAGCTTGCGACTTTTGATATTGATGGAGCTGAGTTCATTCTCTTCCACTTCTGCGTGCATTTCTGAGATTGTAAATGCGGGAAGAACAAGAATCTATTCATCTTTGCTCTCTAATTTCAGCAGCGTTAGATTCTCCAGACAGCTCAACTGTTTCGGAGGTAACACCAAATAAAGCCTCACTCAGGCTTTTCTTTCTATTGGTTCTTCAGTTTTTGTATGTGTACGGATAAAAACATGCATGATTAGTATAATTTGAGGTTGTTTCGTATACATAATTTTATATGCTTCATTCATTATGGTGTGTCTATAATTTACATTTTGATAATAATTGGTGCTGGGTTTTTTACTCTGCTATGTTCAATGTCAGGGTTATTTCTAAGGAACTATGAAGCCTTGAATAACATTTACATGACTCATAGAGATGTCATCAGTTTAGTTGGTCGAGATAATCTTGCTGCAGAAACGAGTTTCCATCATATGAATGGCATAAATGGCTCAACTTCTAGCTTGGTTTACAGAAACCTGAAAGTACTTGATGCGTTTGATGATGTGTATGAAGGGATTGTAGTTGATTCAGATGGGTTACCAGACGACCCCACTAACTTCGCAGCTATTCTGCGTTTTTCTCTTTCTCATTGGAAAAAGATGGTAAAATCTCTGTCATGTTCCTGGAACATCTAGCAGAGAAAATGTTGTCAATTCCTCTGAAATTAGCTTCTTTTAACTATAACAACAAGAGAAGTTTATATATAGTGTAACTGGGGAATGAAAGGCATGAAGTATTGACATAGGGTTATGTGATGATTGCAGGGAAAGAAGGGGATTTGGCTTAAATTGCCTATAGAGAAGTCTGAACTTGTTCCAATAGCTATTAAGGTAACATAACTAATTGGCTATGAAAGTGTTTTGTCATATATTCAGTTCTTACTGTGCTATTAATTATAGAAGAGTTGTTGAACCTATGCCTCTTCTCTCAGGAAGGCTTTGGATACCACCATGCGGAACCAGGATATGTGATGTTAACATACTGGATTCCTGAAGGACCTTGCATGCTTCCATTCAATGCATCACATCATGTAGGAGTTGGGGGATTTGTCATAAATCACAGAAATGAGGTACTAACATCAAACTCATGTAAATGACACTGAATCAAAAAACATAGAAAGCAAACTTTAGTTGATTTTTTCCTTCTATATGAGCTAAGTTAATTTATTTAAGCACTTGCATTGAGATAGTTTCATCTTATAAATTTTTGAAGGTGCTTGTAGTCCAAGAGAAGTACTGTGCTCCTGCAAATCGTGGTCTTTGGAAGATACCAACTGGTTTTGTTCTACAGGTAGTTAAGTTTCACTTCACCCAAGTTTCTTAAATGCTTCAGAAATAAAAATGTTTTTACCAGTCTTAACTTTTGGCAGTCAGAGGAGATATATGCAGGAGCCGTAAGAGAAGTGAAGGAAGAAACTGGGGTGAGAATATTGAATTTGTTCATGCTGCATAATATAGCATCATTGCTTAAATCAGTGTTTTCTTTTACTGCCTTTTCCCCATGTTGCAGATTTGTACCGAGTTCATTGAAGTCATAGCATTCAGGTAAGAGCATGATCCACACTCACTTTTATGTAATCTTAGAAAGTTTAAATAACTTCGAATGATTCTTGTGATTTTCATAACCAACAAAGTTTGATTGATTGCATCACAAATTGCAGACACGCACACAAGGTGGCGTTTGAGAAGTCAGATTTGTTCTTCATCTGCATGTTAAGACCCCTGTCAGTTGAGATCATTGTTGATGATCCTGAAATTGAAGCTGCGAAAGTTAGTAAAATCACAAACTGATGGCATACTTGTCCCAATCCTGGTTTTTTGTTTTGCTAATTCAGAATAATTGATGTGATGTTTTATGCAGTGGATGCCTCTAGTTGAGTTTGTAGAGCAACCACTTCTCCAAGAAGATTCAATGTTCAAAAAGATCATAAATATCTGCATTGCTTGTGTGGAGAAGCGTTACGGTGGATTATGTGCACATAACATGGTTTCCAAACTTGATGGCAAGTCATCTTCCCTGTACCATAATGTCATCAACATAGAAGATATCAACTGTATCAGCAATTAAAGCACTCAAATCTAAAATGCATGTCACTATACTACTTTAATTCTTCTCAAATTTGAGCAACAAGTTGATACCTGAGAGAGATAACCATACACAATAGATACTGATACGCAATTTGTTGAGTAATGAAACTGAGATCTTTAACAGCAACGTTGGAATGTAGCATGCGTAACTCTCACACTTGTTCACCTGTTCCTGGTTTACTGATCACGCCTTTGCAGTGGAAATTTGATTGTGTAGGTACCAACTTCAGCCAAGCAAAATGATTGTTCATCCATTGTGTAACATTCCCTTCTCCCAAAAAACAACAAATTCTCTGAAGAAATGATATTTCCACAAGATACCGTAGCATTAGTGTCAGTAGCATAAGTGTAGTGTGTGCATTTTACCATCAAGTACTCTTGAAGTTCATCGAATAGAGATAAGGCCAAATTATTATATGAGTGTAAATTTTACTTCACACTTCTTAAAATGGTATTAGAACCATGATTTAGAGTCTATTCTAGATCAAAGTTTGTTATTTATTGAGTTTATTGTTTCCTGATATTGGATTATCCATTAATATTTAGTTTTATCTTTGAACTATGAAGTCCAGACACGAACACGGATATAGACACGAGAGATGTATATACCTTGACACGAGAGAGTGTATACATTGAAATGAGATGTGTTGAAAATTTCATATTGATTAGAGATAAAATCAAAAAATCAAATTTACAACTGGTATGTAAATGTAAATCTCACTAGGTTTAAAATTCAGTTTTTAATCATCTAATCCGGTATCATTCAAATTCAAATTTGAAAAATTGGTTTCTTAGAATAAAAATAGTAAATCTTATTTTTCACTTGTACATGTCAGACAAAAAATACGTAATGTATATGTCCTGTCAGACTAAAGTGTTGGACGTGAAAGAAGCTGATAGTTACTTGTGTTTTGTTTTCTATTAACGTATAAACGCTGAACCAAGTGTTTGATTGGTTAGATGCAGGTCATTTTGGATGTGAATTTAGTTAATATTGAATTTTTGTTTCCATCGTTTTCATGATCAACTTATTTAGTGTTACAGCAAATCTTTTATTTATTACAGAGATTATTCCATGAATGAGACTGCAACTGTGTCTGTATTTATTTTGTTTTTGGCATTGTAAATTGAAATTGAATAAGTTCTGCCACTGAATTTGGAGTCAACATGGCGAATAACTTGGAGTGGGTTGGCTTCTTCTCCCAACCAGAGAACGACAACATCATGTGAGATTTCAGAGCTTCTTCATCCATAAAAAAGAAAATTCAATACCTCATTATTAACCTTCAATTATTTCCTAACCAAAATGGTGCTCCATGCCTTGCAATTTTCATTCCACAAAACTATGTAAAAATCATTTTTTTTATTTAGTTTTATATTTTTTTTAAAATCGAATACTATTTTTAAAATTTTACTATAAATAAGTGGAAGAATGAGGAAACTTTTTTAAAGGAAGTGGGTAGTTTATATACATGTACCATCCTAAATCCATTATCATTCCTATTTTTAATTCAACTTAGAACATTAATGTGTAAACACCAATGACATGATATTATTAAATATTTGAAACTATTAGCAGTGTGATCTAGCATGTAAAAATGACAATTATTGTTATGGTTGAAGAAGCCACTCACTTTTTATTTGTAGAAACTAAAACTTCTGTAATTTTCATTTTTTAAATCTTTTTTTATACATTTTTCTATTCATCACCTCTTTCTCGTTCTCTTTCTTCCTTCCATTTTTAGGTTCTTGGATTTTCTCAAAGGTTGCTCTCATTTCTTGTTAGAAATTAGAAATTATTATTTTCTTGAAGAATAGTTTCTAGTTCCATTTTAAGAATACAAAAAATCCCCTTTTTCTTTTTCTAAACCTTAGTTTGAAAAGTTTAACTTATAGATTACTACACCTTTACTCTTGAGCTAAAGTAGACATGCTTATAAAAATCATTCTTTATATTAGTTCCATAAAGGTCAGGGTTGCAACATGGGTCGGTAATTTTATTTATTTTTTAAATCGAAAAATTATATTATATACCGTATTTATACAACAGAGCAATTACAATTATTAAAAAAAGTTTTAGTTAACCATTATAAAGTATCTCTTTCACCTTCATTTATCTGTTTTTTTTTAATTATCAATTTATTTCAAATTAATGCTTTATTTATTATTCTAAACTTAATTTTTATAGTTATTGAAAGAAACAGCTAAACGGTTAAAAATAACGACATATATCATAGAGCAAATACCTCTCTTTTTTTAAATTCAAAATATATTTTTTATATATAAAAAATACTTACTCATTATAAAATTTTAATTATAGAAAAATGATCAACAAGTAAAGGATTAGTAAATATTAAATTTAATTATATCTGTTAACAAGATCTGACGACACAAGAATCTAATTGTTGACTATTGGACTAAAGTCTGAAAGAAAAATAAAAAAGTTATAATTACAAATCTTATTATCCACAGTAATAAATTCAGACAAACCCAACTGTGATTATTGTTATGAGAATAATATAGTTGCAGTGTGAACTCAAATAATGACGGCGAAGCCACTAAACCCAAAACCAACCTAATTTCAAGCACCAAAATTTCCATCTTCAACTTTCATTCCCAATTCTTCTTCAATTTTTCAATCCCCATTCCTACGTAAGTTTTTCTTCCCTTTCGTGGGTTTCTTTTCAGCGATCCTGCTCTACACACCTTCAATGCTCACTTTTTTCATTTCACATTCCAAATATGTGTGTATTTCATCAAATTGAATTCTTACTTTTATATTTCCACCGCAGAATTTCTGGGAACATTGAATTGAATCTCTTTCTTTTGATTAATTGATGCTTCTGCAGGTTTTTAACGGCAAGGGGATGGGGTTGTGATTTGTAATTGGAGAAGGGGGGAGGAAGGAGGACACCGTCCACGGCCACAATGCGGTGGTTTCCGTTGAGTACAACTTCAAGCTCGGAAAGAGAACGAGATAGAGAGAATAATACTACTCGTACTTCGGTGTATCTCAATGTATATGATCTTACTCCCATAAACAATTATCTTTACGTGCTTGGTCTTGGAATATTTCATTCGGGTATTCAAGGTTTGTGTCTGTTTTCCTTATATTTTCTTTCCAGTTCTTTTCCTATCTTTCTTTATATGGATCTTTTTTTCTGTTATTTTTCTTGTCTATGCTTATTCTGGGACGCCGCGGGATATTGCAAATTTTAGCTGGGTTGAAGGTTACCACTAATGAATGAGAGAATTACTTTAATCTACAGTTTATTACAGCAAAGAACTTGTCCCGCCGTATTAGATTACATGTCACCATTCGTCTCAGTTGAAAACCAAAGTTTGAGAATCATTGTTTAGCATGAGGTTTTCTTTGACGGCTTCTTCAAAGTCTTTATAGGTCTCCCTTCTTCTTTCTTCATTTCTTTAGACTAACAGTTAAGGAGAAGGGTTGTGTTAGGCTTTCGGCGAGCCACGTAAAATTTGCCGATTTTCCGACCATGAATTTACAGTTTATCATTGCTAAGAATGTTTGCTTATTAAAAGAAGAGAAATAAAGGGTAATTCTAAATGAAGTTGTTATATAATAAATGAAGTTGCTGTGTGCATTCAACCTGAAACGCGGCAGGTGTTAGAGAGTACGTTATTAGCCTGCATTGTGTATTGTATTATTCTACGATTTGGAACGCATGGTGATGTACCAAGCAGCCGTTACTTTGGCTCCTTAAATTTTTTTACTGAATAATTAATTTGTTTATTTTGCTGTCATGTTCTCTCTTTATTCCTCTCTGATTTTCATCCTTGTATTTTCAACCATTTCTCTTTCTCCTCCTCACCTAGTTTTATGTACTTAAAGTCTGTCAGTGATGAATTTATGAGCCATAGGGTGAATGCTGAACACTGATGTATGTGCTATTTTCGACCAGGTCATCATGCAAAAAGCGTAACACGTTATGTATAGAGTATCGATGGTTTCACGAATGTGTAAATTAATAGTTTAAAGGAGGACAAGACTAAGTGACTTTACCTTCCTTCTTTTTTCTGCTCATGTTTGATTGCTGCTGTTGTTTATTTTTTATATCTAAAATGTGCTTTTTGATACTGTGAACAAACTTGGTTACCTGTTCGATTTTGAATTTAGTTTGTAAGCTGGCCCTGAACGAATTGTTGACAAGGAGCTTGTACATGAATATTGGTCCTGTTTTGTTTTTCATTAGTTCCATTTTTGTTGTTGAATACCATCTTGCAACAACTTTAAAGCTTATTTTTTTCATGAACAGTGCATGATATTGAATATGGATTTGGAGCACATGAATATTCAAGTAGTGGTGTGTTTGAAGTGGAGCCTAGAAGCTGCCCTGGCTTCATCTTCAGACGATCAGTGTTGTTGGGCAGCACTGATATGTCTAATTCAGAATTTCGATCATTCATAGAGCGCCTTTCAGCAAAATATCATGGAGACACTTATCATCTTATTGCCAAAAACTGCAACCATTTTACAGATGAAGTTTGCCAGCATCTAACAGGAAGTTCTATCCCAGGATGGGTAAATCGTATGGCTCGTATAGGTGGGAATCTTTCTGCTTTCTTATTCTTGTTGTAAATCGCAATTTGATTTGCATTAGTAATGCCCATGTGTAGCATACGGTCCAGGTTGCATAGATGTGAATTTCACATTACAGCTGAAATGGGTTATATGAGGACAAGGGAAACAAGCATGCTTACATGGGGTTTCATTTTATGAATCTGCTGATTATGGAGACTAGTTTTGTTCTCATCTAATCATGTGTGATTTAATCTTTTAGGTTCTTTCTGCAATTGTCTTCTGCCAGAAAACCTCCAGGTTGCTGCAGTTAGACATCACCCGGAACGTCTTGCATTTTCTGGTAAGATGTTAGGATTATAAGGTCCAAACTGATTCACATTTTATGGGTTTCTAAAATCTAAAATTAGCTTATGTATAAGTTCTAAACAAAAACTTAGAAGCTATGCGAGAACATCTACAAGTTAACTTATGTTCAAATTAAAACTATATGAAAAAGTTTCTACTAATTAGCTTATGCTTACCTTGTATTTGGACGAAGTAATTCAACAGAGTAATTCATTTATTTGATGAATTTAAAACTCTTTGGAGTAAATTTCGAATTTTCTTTGCTAGAAGTACTCATGAAGAAACTCGTCCACATAGATCCTATGTTTCATTTCATCTTGTTTTATTGGCTATCCAAGAAGGAAAGTATCTGTTACACATGGAGAGTAATCTCTCAAAATATTTTAATAATATTGACAATAATATCATACAACATTCTCAAGATAGGGAGGTATGTGTAAAGAGCAATTATAATTTTTAAGAGCTTAGGTATTTTGGATTTTGTTTATCATTATAGTATGTATTTTGTAAAAGCATTTTTTGATGAAAATATAGATTAGTCTCTTGTCCTCACTATTTTCTTTTCTTAATCCACCACTATATGTAAGCCTAGTATGCATTATCATAAAACGTCCATTTTAATACTTGTGTAAAAAAGGTTGAAGAAAGTATGCACTTCATCATCAACCAAGAAGTAAATGGGGCTTTATTTCTTCCCTTGTGAAAATATCCATGGACACATATTTTATTTTTTAAAACACTTTGATTAATTATTGAAGAATTTGCTTTTGAATTCCTTTTATGTCCAGCAACAACTTGTGGTGTGTTTTACTATAATAGAAATTCTATTGTTGCATTGTTCATTGGATCTTGTAGTATAATGGAGTCTGCTTCCTTGTTCCGTACCTGATTTTAACTAAACCATGTGAGGAAGAATCTAAATTTCTGCCATTGCAGATGATGATGGATCAGGATCGGATGGTCATTCTGCATCCACTGACAGTGAAGAGGATGAGCCTAATCACCATTTGCTAACAGCACCAAACGGTGATGTTGCTTTTCTAAAGGAAAAACCAGTTCGGCTGGCGCGGGAGAACCTATGATTTTAGTTGGTTTACCTTTTCTTTATATTCTTTCTTTGTTCTCTTGGCTTGTACCTATGTATGATCCTACCTTCAGTGCAACGAGTTTCCCAACTGGAATATTTAAGACTCATAATGCATGCTTTGTAGAACAAAGACCATAATCTGTTGTATAATGTCCTGTACGTGTCAAAATAGACTGGTTAGGAGTACAGACAAAAATGTTCAGGTATACTGTTAAATCTGATTCAGTGATTCCTTTCCCAATCCATCTTTTCTGTAACGCACAAAATGACTGATTAATGTAAACCTTGTGTTTGCTCCTTATATGAATGAAAATTTCATCAGTTGAAAGTGTCACGCAAAGCTGGATGCTCTATTTTTCTTTTACAATGACAACTGCTATAAAGATAGATTCTTGGTAAGTATGTAGACATATACGACTTGCTCATTCGTAAGAAACACGTTGTTGAGTGCTTAAATTAATTTTACATTAGTCTTGGTTTTCCCCATTCTTTCTTCTTCAAACAGGCACCCCCTGAGTTCTTCCATATAATCAGTTCTATTAATCAAATAATTCATCCAAAATTTTTTATTTGGATACCATTATCTTCAGCCGATTGGTTGGTTTATACGGTAGTCATTATTAAGTGACCTAACATGAACATTCCTAAACTGCATGCTGTCCAAAACCGTTGACGAAGATGACTACTCCAAGTCAAGCAAATTAGCCAGAAAAATTTAGTTAAAATAGTGGAAGAAGTACGATGAATTGGTCAACAATTGAAGTTCGGACACTTGATGTGACTTTTGAAAAGTTTATTCTACCTGTTCGCTCCTTTACAAATTGCTTACATTACCCCCATCAGAAGCTTGTTGAAGCCTGCAAGAAACCAATGCTTTTAATTCTTTTTGCAAAGTTCTTCTAGGCGGCTGAAGTTTCTTTACAAAGTCTAGATCCATTTGTTTATCTTGGTCTTCGTCCCCACCTACCACGTACACTTCATCATTAACATAGAAAAATAAAACGCCTCCTATATTCTATTCCCTTGGTAAACTTGACCCAGCATCCTCTGCAGTCTCAACTGATGGGTGGATTCATCATCCTCTTCGTCTTCTGTGTTCTCTTCTTGCAAAGCTCTGTTCTTGAGGTGACCCATGCAAGGTTCGTCCAACCAACAAAGTGTGGAGATTCAGGTCCTGACATCCACTATCCATATCAGATAAAAGATCAGCACCAGCACTGTGAGTCCCCTTCTGGTTTTGAGCTTCTTTGCAGAGATAACCTCACCACCATCCACTTTCCATCTTATGGAGATTTAGAAGTGAAGTCTATCACGTACGACACCAGAAACATTCACCTCCTTGACCCCAAAAAATGTGTCCATCGTGTCTTTCTGAACCTCAATCTCTCCCTCACCCCCTTCCACTATTTTTATGCTCTGAAAAACTACACATACCTCAATTGCTCCACCACCCTCCCACCTCCTTTCCTGGAGATTCCATGTTTAAGTGCTGCTAGTTATCATGTCTACACAGTTGACCCTGCACTACCTGTGCCAGGTTCATGTGCAGGACTTAAAACCGTTGCCATTCCTTTTGCATATAGCCCTTATCTCTCGGACAGTAAACTCGGTCTTAGATTAACATGGGACATGCGTGAACCTCAAGACAGGGGAACAACAAACGGTGCTAGAGGTTCCCACACATCGCGTAACACAGGTAAACTATAAACTATTTTTTTTTTCTTGCTTTCCCCTTGTTGAAAATTTGGAATGAATAGTTTTGACATCACTGTTTCTTCAGATCATCACTCTTTAGTTTTCGATTTTCTTAACGATGTTATTGTTGGGTTGTGCAGTTATTGGATTCAGCATGTTTGTTTTTGTGATGGCAATGTTATTGCTTATAAGCACAAAGATTCGTGTTGCCGCCAGGAATAACCATCAGAAAGAAGGGCAGTTATTGCATAGTTAGACAGATTTCTGGCAGACAGTAATAGACTTTTTCAACATTATTCCTTAGTTACGTAATATCTCTTATATTTATCTTCTAGCTTTTCCTGTTACACTTCCCAGTTAAATATATTTTCCTCTTGTCTCACGTCAGAAGAAACCTAGCACTCAGTGTACGATATTGAATGACATCATTTTCTCCTCTTACCATTTATTTCTTCCGCGATACTTCTTACTTCATCTTTGTATATCTTAATTAAAATATTGTTCTTTTATATATATATATATATATATATATATATATATATATATATATATATATATTACTTCACAAGGAAATCATCAATTCGATTCTTGAGTGGGAGAATTTATGTTTACTAATTCATTCACTTGCTCAATTCTAAAAACGTACTCATATTAATATTTGAATATTAGGATTAAATATCTCTTTAATTTCTTGAATGTAAAATTGAAATCGGATATGTTTCGAATTTTGATTAAGTCTAATTCTCAAATTCTAAAAATAAATAAAATAGTTTTTCTAATTCTCGGTATGATTTTTGTTCAATCGTTTTAAATAACGTGTTGGGTTGACGTTTAAGATATTTACATGATTCGATAAATTCCAATTTAAATATTTATACTTAAATCAAAATACATAATTAAAAGATGATTAGATATATTTCAATTTTATGTCTAAGTCAGAAATTAAAAACATATCAATTCCTTGAACTTTACTACTAAATGGCACAATCATCACTGGTTCAAGATCAAAGTTGGTTCTTGAACTTATATATTTTAGTGATAAAATGATCCCACAGAACTTAGTAGCAGGAGATTATTTGATGACTTTTTATACAGTCAAGGACTATAAAAAAAATCTGGATGTTGATTAAATTGACAGTGTGGTCTACGAGTAAAATAATAAAATTGATCATTTATCTCATTACTGACGAGGAAATGAAAGAAGCGAGATTACACTACACTCAATGAGAATGATGAAAATAGAAGCCAATTTATACATACTTAGGGTAGGGAACACTTTTGTGAATCCGTAACAATAAGACAAAAAGACGGAGGTAGGTAATAGGGAATCGTGTTGAATTAATATTTGAATAATGGCTGCTTCTTCCTGCAATTCTATAATTTCAACTTGCATGTATTTTCAATTTTCAATTTTATTTTTTAGTTTAGCATTTTCATATTTTAGTTTCGGAATGCATAATTTCAAAATATTTTAGAATGTACACTTTATAATACAAATTTGTATTTTAGATTGTTTATTTCAAAACAAGGCCATGAATCTGAAATAAAAGTGAAAAGAGAGTGGTGTGGGACTAGTGTAGAGAGAAGAAACTGCTTTGAATAATAAGCTTTGGAGTCCAATTCCAAGCCCTAGCTTTCATAAAGGCCCATTTAAGTTACCAAAGCCCAAACCAAAAATACTTTGTTATTGTACATCAAGTTTTGGCTCCTAAAATTTTCATATCAAAATTTAACACTGAAAATACTCCTTCATTATATCGACAAATTATTTGTGTTGCCTTGGTCTTGTTAATACAAATTATTTTATAAAACATCCACAGATTAGATAAATAAATAAAAAACTATTAAATTAATATATTTAAGGATTTATGTATCAATCTGGTTCCTATGAGTGTTTTATTTATTGTTTGTTAAATGTCATATCTGCCAACATAGACCAACCAACCACCCAGATAAATAAAACATTTGGTGGTTGGTACTAATTCCTATTGTGTTCATTTAATCCATTCACATTGAATTTTTCTCCCCATTTTTTTCATCATAAGTCAAACAAATCAGTGTAAATAGCATTTAATTATCTGTGTGCTACTCACTTAATTCCTCCTTTGTCATTTATGAACTTAACAAAAAAGTTGTCTATCCATTCCAGCTCATAACACAACTTTCCTTTTTTCAATGAATGAAATTTCACTAGTTTTATTTTATTTCAAATCATACTATTTTATAACATTAAAATATACATATTTTGTAACTATTATTTCAAAGAAAAGTTTCATTGTCTTCGTTCTAAAGTCTTTTAAAAGTTTTGGGTTTAAAATAACAGATTATTTTTAATATTTTTTCAGAAAATATTGCAATTCATAATTACAAACAACGAATCATAATAAAAATCATATTAAAAAAAGGCAAACAAATCATTTATTCTAAATACACGTTAATTGCGTACTTTTTGTCAACACATATCACAGTTTTAAGTAGGGATGACAATGGATCGTGTCGAGTACGGATAGTGCCTACCTGCAATCTGACCCGCAAAAAAAAAATTCGCCCATTACTCGTCCGTTTACTCGTCAGGTATCCGCTTAAAAAATATTCGCGGATATTTTTAAAACTTGCGGGTATCCATGGATACCTGATACCCGCAAATATTTAAAAAATATATATTTTATAAAAAAATTAATATAAAAATTAAAAAAATAAAATTATAATTATAATTAAATTTGACATAATAAAATATACTTTTAATATTAATTTTAACTTAATAAAATATAAATTAAATTTTAATTTTAATTTTGTGCAGGTAACGAATACCAAATAGTATGATACCCGCACTCAACCCATTTATAAACGGATAATAAAATATCCGCTATCCACTACCTGCAAATAATAAATACCAATGGTTACTGACTATCGACTATGAATTTTATCCCCATATATCCGCAAACGTAAATATTTTTGTCATCCTTAATTTTAAGATTATCTCTTATATAATAATATACATGCTGTTTAAAAAAAATAAAATATAAATTAATATTTTTTAAAATAAAGATATTTAAATTAAAACCCTTTTAGCTTCCTTTCATCTCTTTCTTGTCTCGTGCTGCACGCTACCAATCTGAACCCAACAAGTAGCAGTTAGCAGTTGCTGGTAGCCTTCACTAACAGAAAAAAAAAACCTTCCTTTTCCTAGTCTCACAGAATCGGACACTCGTTCTGTTCATACCGTTATGGCTCTTCCTTCAATATCTTTTTTCTTCATCTTCACCTCCTTCATCTTCTCCGTCTCACACTCTATACCCTTCATTGTAATTCATGGTAAGTTTCTTTTCTTTTCAGTTTTTCAATCTGTTTATATAACCACTACATGGTGTTCTTGCTTTTTGTCTTGATTGAACTTACTAGGGAGTCCAATTCTTATTACTTTTTTGTTGAGGTTTTCGTTTCATGTTATGTCCTTGTTTGATGGGGTTGAGGAAAGTGTCTTCCTTTTGCCCGCCCGGAGATTCTAACGAATCAGTAGATATTTAAAAAAAAAAAAAACTATTTTCACTGTACACTCTTTTTTTCTACCCTATTTTTAGTTAATCAATTGTCTTAGATTACGTTTGACCAAAAAATGTTAGAGTTACCTGGTTCATTTTAGATGGATTCAGCATTGTATATTGGAATTTTCTTGAACTCTGATTTACCTGGTTGTGATTGAATTCTAGTTTTGGCATGCCATGCCTTTTAGTTGAATTATAGACTACACTGGTTCTTGATTGCAGGAATTGGGGATCAGTGCTCTAATCGCGGATTGAAAAGATTCACTGAGGAATTGAGCAGCTTTTCTGGAGTTGAAGGATATTGCGTGTATGTTTGTATAACTTTTTGTATTAATTTCTTGTAAAGGAATTTCTTTCCACTATCTTCCATTGCCTTTTTTTATCTTCTGAAAGTAGACTGTAATGTAATGTTGATTTCACCACTGATAAAGTTCCCCTATTTCTTCAGCGAGATTGGCAATGGATCATGGGATTCATGGTTTGTGTCTTTGAAAGAGCAGGTAATAGGTCAGAAGGATTTGCCGTATTGGAGGTATTTGAAGTATTGACTATTTTCTAACTTATCATCTTTTCCTTGTATGCAGGCTGATATTGTTTGTGAAAAGGTGAGAAAAGGATTTCTGCTAAGTTGTGATACTGATAACACTTCACATTTCTAGGCTTTTGAATTTAAACTTGCTACTCCACTTCCCAACATGTACAGGTGAAGAAAATGAAAGAATTGAAGGAAGGGTACAACATTGTTGGACTTTCCCAGGTAAAGCATGAGAGTTGGGATTTTCTTCATTTTTCTCTTGTTATGTTCATGTAAAGTGGATCATAGTGGGATGAGACTTTTGTTGTTGTAGTAAGTGCAAGAGAGTGCTGATTATTGCTCTATTATATTGGAAAGCATTTGATCATTATCACATCACATCATTTATAAAAAAAAAAAAAAACTTTGATGGCGTCAACAAAGTTGGGAAATTATATTTGAGAGAACCATGTCTGTTTGTCGTAAAAACTGAAGTTGAATAGAGTTTCATAAGCTTTATTAAATTTCCAACTTGTCCAATGAAATTATATATCTTAGTCACCATTCAGCTTCATCAGTGATCTTCTTTCGAATGCCTATATATTTCTATTCCTCCTTCTTTGCTGCATTACTACAAGCCCTTGTGGTTAAAATACATCCTTGACATAGTTGTGTCTGTCCTTTAAGGCTTGCTTTATGTGAAAAAGTGTTTATTGTCAGCTGCAAAGGTTTGAATAAGGCAAGTCCCCTTAGCAAAATATATGGTGATTGGTAAAGATTATATCTTCACTTTATTCTTCTCACTTATGTACATTTTTTACTATGTTTTCGAGTTGTGATAACGTATTAAAAACGCTTCACATCGTTTATGTACTTATTTACTGAAAAGAGTGATCGATATACTACTGCGGCAGATGACCAATATCCAATATCCAATCTTCACCTTTATTCTTTTTTATAGTTTTAGATCTGTTGTGATTCATTCTTGAATTTATCTTCTTGCAGGGAAATTTAATTGGTCGAGGCGTTGTGGAATTTTGTGAAGGAGGACCTCCCGTAAGAATCCACAAGTTTAGATGTGCAATTCTTATTTTAATTTTCGTAACTTATTGCTTTATCTGTGTTTCTACATATTTCACTCTTAACTGTACTTGCACATATTCATAATCAGATATATACACGTGAGAAATTAGGAAGTCTGGTCCATAATTGAGAGGCAATAACTCAAATTGTATGATTTTACTACTTGTCTATTTTAAAGTAAGGTTTCAGTTCAAAGAAAAAAAGTGACTGGTGCCAAGAAAATGAAGAGAGATTATTTCTGACAAATTCGTGGTTTGTTATACATGTGCATATGCATTTTTTAATTTACAATTGGAGCTTTTATTATGTAGTTTTAGTCTAACCTTTCATTGTTTCTTATTATGATGACAGAAATAGAAATGCTATTCTTTTATTTTCAAAATGTTATTCATCTTTCATTGTTTCAAAATAATAAGAAATGGAAATGCTATTCATGTTCTTTTCAAATGTATCAATTTAGTTCTTCCTTCTTATTGTTCTTCTCTTCTTTCTTTCATATTTATGAGTATTCCTCTCTGTCTCTCTCTGTATTCTTCTTTTCTGTATATTTAGTCTCTATAAATTCCCATCCTTGTCAATTTATTCATGGGATTTCTTCTTTCTTCCTTCTTATTTTTGGAACAGGTGAAAAACTTCGTTTCTTTAGGAGGCCCTCATGCTGGTACTGCTTCAGTTCCCCTATGTGGTGTGAGTATCATTGTTCTTTTCCAGCAAGATACCTTTACAATTTCTGTCTTCTATTGACTTTGGAAATACCATACGCTATATCATCAATTTCCTTTGTCTTGACACCACCCCATTGAATCAGTCACCACACCAATTATTTCATTCGAAGGTCGCAAGAAGAGATACAAAGAATGTTAGTGTAAATGTTAGAATTGGATTCGAATGCTTGTGTATTATTTACTGAACTTGTTGGACAATAGCAGAGATGATTACAAAAAAGATAAGAGTAAAACTCAAGCAAAAAGGAAAAGAAAATAGACCTTTGTTGAATAGTCATCAGAGAATACTTGACATTGAATTGTTTATATTAGCTTAGTTAATTTTGTCCACTAAATTGACAGTGGAAAAAAATTGACTGTTTCTTAAGATGTAACAGGATCATATATTTTTTTTCTGTTTTATTTTCTATATTTTATTATTGATATATGTTACCCAAAGTCGTTTTTTTCTTTCCTTAATCTTTTGATATCATGAAAGAGAGTGAAACAATGTAAATTTTAATCTTTTTATAGTGTTATCAAATAAATTTTTAAAACTCTTGCATTTTGTCTTGTTTTATATCCATATATATGCACTTCTTCCTTTTACAGCGTGCTTTAGATTCACTGTTTAGTGTTTAGTTAATGCCCCGTGTTATGGTTGCTTGCATCATCTTACAACATTGAACTTGATGTCATGTCTCTGAAAAGTATTGGTCATGCTGCTAATATGTGCAAAAGAATAAATTAGAAAAATTCAATATATATTAAACTTCTATTTTGCCTAGTTCTAATGATTTTTAGTGTTGTTTCAACAGTCAGGTATCTTTTGCATTCTCGCGGACCAACTAATCAAGGGAGAGGTTTACAGTAGCTATATTCAAGTATTATTCATTCCCACCTTTTTTTTTTTTGTCTTTTATCAGATCTCTACTGTCTCTGATTTACCTCAATTTTAAAATATTGCAGGAACACTTGGCTCCTAGTGGCTATCTTAAATTACCGAATGTGAGTTAGACTGTGCTAAATAATTTATAAGTTGTGTGATATCTAATAACTTGTTTATTTATCTAACAAATGCAAATTGATTGATAAAAAGTCATCCTTGTTAGTTACTTTTTTTAGTTTTCAATCTCAAATATGTTTTTCTGCGATGGAATAAACTGCTGAGCTTCTAGTTGTTTTTACTCACCATTCAGCTACACAATTTCATGTATCTTAGCTATTCATATGCTTTAAATTTGCTCAAAACCTTGAAATTGGTGTAAACTTTGATTCCAGGCCATACCTGAGTATTTGGAGAACTGTAGATTTCTTCCAGTGCTTAACAATGAAATACCAGACAAGAGAAATTCCACTTACAAGGAAAGATTCAGTAGCTTGCAGAATTTGGTACTTATCATGGTAAGTCCTCTAAAGTTATTTTTGTTGATATTGTGAGTAGAATATAGCTAATTCATTTCATAAGGAAAAGTTACATAATTATCTTCTTATGCTGTACATTAACAGTTTGAGCACGACACTGTTCTAATACCAAAGGAAACTTCCTGGTTTGGATATTACCCAGATGGCTACTTCAACCCAATTTTACCTCCACAATCGGTATGATCCTTAATTCAACTTTGTTTTCTTATATCATGTACTTGGAAGTGATAGTGCATCAAATAAGCAAAAAATATTAAAGTTGTTTTACTGTATTAATCTGCTTCACAGACACAACTCTACATTGAGGATTGGATAGGCTTAAGAACTCTAGATGAAGCTGGTAAAGTTCACTTCGTAAGTGTTCCAGGAAAGCATCTCGGAATCTCCGAACCAGATATGAAAAAATATGTGGTGCCATATTTGAAGGATCAAACATCCCAAGAACATAGCATCAATGAAGTTAGGTTCAGAATGCGAGGAGTTAATCAGAAAGTTGTTCAGAGCAACACGATGGAGGTAGAACCATCAACCACTCCATTACTTGATGGATCATTGTCATATTCGTGGCCTGCACCATTCAAGGCTTTCGTTGGAGGATTGATTGGCATGAATGAAGAGAAATCCACATAAAGGAAACAATCACATTACACTTCATTGTTAAACTAAATCTATTCAATTGAACAAAAAAGTTTGTTGTGTGCTGGGTTGTGATTCATCAAAATAATTCAGTTGCATCATATTAGATAGATATAGCATAAGAGTATCATAATATTCACATTAGTTTAGTTGATGATGATCAAAATGCTTTACCTGGAAGGCTTAGCTTCTATCTTTTGTAGTCTTTAACACCTAATTTTGTTTAACTTCCTTCTACATTATTTTTTTAATAGGTTTAATTATTGGGATCATACCCATTTTGGTTCGAAAATTTCAAAATGGTACTCACTTTGAATTTTGTCTCAATTTAGTATCTAATTTTGATTATTGCATTAGTACCCTCCGTTAAGTCTTCACAAATATCGTTAACTACATTGCCACGTGTCAGCCTCTGGATTTTTTAATTTTTTAAAATTTTTTTTAAAATTTTTTTAAAATTTTTTTTAAAATTTTTTTAAACTTTTTTTTAAAATTTTTTTATAATTTTTTTATAATTTTTTTTTTTAAATTGCCACGTGTCAAATCTTTGATGTGACACGTGACATTGTCAGTGACACGGTAGCGCCACGTGTCTACCTAGCAAGTGTCATTGTCTTCATTTCAACTTAGTATCCACACGTGTCTATTTGTTTCAATTTAGTATCCATATATGTTTATTTGTTTCAATTTAGTACCCAATTTATTTGTTTGAATTTTATTCAAATGTTTTTTTAAATGGAGAAATATTGTATCTCTTTTAAGACAAAATTTATTATTTATATAAATGTTATATTGATATTTGTTACTAAAAATGAGTTATAAAATTAAGTATTAAAATTTATATTAAAGTTAATGGTAAAAGTCATGAATAACATAATTGTAAGTCATTTTTAATAACAAATATAAATATAACATTTATATAAATAATAAATTTGGTCTTAAGGGAGAAACAATATTTCTCTATTTTGTAAAAAAATATTTAGACAAAATTAAAACAAATAAATTGGGTACTAAATTGAAACCAATAAACATATATGGGTACTAAATTGAAACAAATAAACACATGTGGGGACTAAGTTGAAATGAAGACAATGACATTTGTCAGGTACCTTATACCGTGGCACGTGTCAACAAGGATTTGACACGTGGCAAAAAAAAATTTTAAAAAAATAAAAATTAAAAAATCCAGATGTTGACACGTGGCAAGGTAGTTAATGCTATTTGTGAAGACTTAACGGAAAGTACTACATTGATGCAATAATCAAAATTGGGTACTAAATTGACACAAAGTTCAAAGTGGGTACCATTTTGAAATTTTCGAACCAAAATGGGTACATCCGAGTAATTAAGACTTTTTAATATATACTTATATATATAAAAAAAAAAACAATTCAGAATTATGTTTAGTGCCGGGCCCAAATGGTCATAGAAGTTGGGCCCAAATGGATAATAGTCAGAGAAGTTGGGCTCAAACTATTTTTTGGTTTAGTAAGGAGGTTAACTTAGTACTTGAAAGTTGAGTTTGAGAACTAGCTCCGTTGAACAGTCGTTTATCATTTGATTAACTTGGATCCAAGCACTTAATCTAAGAACCATTTTGGGGTGTTTTTATTTTTACCCAACCTTTTTTTTTTAATCATCTCTCATTCAATTTGGAACTGATATTATCATTTTGTAAAAAGTATTTCACAGAATTATTTCAAAATAAATAGAAGTGACCCAAGAAATGTGTTGACTGTATAAAATCATATTTAACAATTCAGTTATGGTCTTTAATTTCTTTAAAAGACTAACCAAAAACTCCTTCCATTTATAATCCAAAGCATATCCAAATTAATTGAAATAAATCATTTCCTTCACTAAAATTTCGAAGCAGTTACTATGACATCCGTTATATAATTTAAAAAGTTTTAGTCCTATCTTTAACAAATATAGCTAAATATTTTTATATGATTAATCATTACAAATTATTTATATAATAATCTATTTTTAGATTCGTTGGGATTCATTTGATTTGATAAACCATTATTTGTAGAAGGGTTTCTACTTTCTTACTTTTTGTACGTCAAACATTTGTTTTCCTCAGATTTCTTTTATTGTTTTGCAAACTAAGAACGTTAGGTAAAGGGGAAAAATATTTAATTATAATATTTCTTACCAATATTTCGAATTTAACATTTGTGTGCGGTTCCCAACTTTTACCAGTGAAGAAAATAAAATAAGTGAAAAAGAGAATGAAATGGGTTTTCACCGTCTCTGCTAAAACACGAGAACCGGTATTTTATTTTAACATTTTTTTATGGCTTATATTTTTCATTCAATTTGTGCTTGTTTTTATTCTTTACAAAAACAAATAGTGCTCTGCTCATTGCTATAATAGAAAGCATGCAGCCTTTACAAAGTTTTACAATAATCTTAAACGCGTGTCAACAAAAAACTAAACTTATGAACATAAAGTTACGTTTCTTGTTATGATCTTTTAAGTGTTATGAGTGGAAGTTTAAGAATAGGGTTATGATATTTTGAAATTTACTAAATGTTTTCACAAAATCAAAATCACACCATAAAGAATTCACAAGAAGTCTTTATATATTTTTTGTCTTCAATTTGAGATGTTCCTTATTTATTTTTAGGTATTTCAAAATGTGTACAGGTTTATATATTGTTCAATTCAAGATGTTCTTACTTTGCTTTTAAGTATTCCAAATTGTGTATAAATTTTTATGTCTTTAATCCAATAAGGGTGTGTTTACAAAAATACTCTAACGCTAAAGTTAGATATGTCCGTTGGATGATAATAAATATGTAATTATTTATCTCTTGAACAATGTTATAGTTAGTTTATATGAATTTTTACTTTGTTGGACCTAAACTACCTAGGTGATATGTTAATATGTTAAGGTTGTCTTACTCCTTTACCTCTACTAATTATGCTTGATCCTTATTAGCTTTGACGGAGATATTCTTATCAACATGATGTCACTTTATTTAGTCGGAAATGATCTCAGTCATATATAATACATACATTAACCCCATACATTGATGGCGAGAACCTCGGTATATAAAGAATATTTATGATTTTACTACATGATGCTACTTTATCTAATCTAATCTCGATCATATATAATACACTATACTCACATACTTTATATGATCTATGTGAGAATCTCCATATGTAAAGAAAATTGATATTCTTTGGCCACTTCGTCATTCTTCCATGGGCATAGGTATATTAAAATATTTGTATATCAAAATCTTATTTTTTATAAGGATACAAACTTTCGAAGCATTTTAAATAAAAATAGTAGAAAGGACGACAAAAAAAAATTCCAACTCTTAAATCTCCTACCACTAAAAAGCTTTTGGAAATTCATAGATATTCTCGTAGCACCAATAATAGTAACCTAGAAGAAAAAGTTATTGTAAAGCAAATAAGCAAGTAATAGCCCCAATCTGTATCTATAATAAGGTAATGCAAGTAGACCACGTTTTAGTAAAAAAAAAAAAACTTCCCTAGTAGGGGACACACTGCAAATAGAGTACCTCTTTATGCATTATTCAAACCTAACAGGGTGGCCCTCTCATGCTCTCAACAACCCACCAACTAACCAATTCCATGTGGGCCTTCCCATTATTTTGGGGCCTGTGATCCATCAGTCCAGTTCAATATTTTGGTCATCTTCTCCATTAACATTTAATATATTAAAAAAAATTATATATTTAAAAATATTAACAGAAAAATAAATTCAACAAAGAATTCTCACAAGGGAAAACGAATTCCTACGCATTGGAACCTTTTCATGATTTGAAGAATCAGGAAGCGAAATGATTGGGTTAATGCGAGCCAACCTTGATGCTGCATCGAATAAACAAATCAGGTACCACAAGATCATCAAATTTATAAATAATCATTGCACCATCATGTCCCATAATACACAATAATATTCTCTTCTGTTCCTTCATATTTCCGATTATACCCTTCAATTCATGCTCCTGTGAAGGTTTTTTCAGAGAAAATGGCAATGGGTACGAGAAAGAAAGAAAGCAATGCACGTGCAAGGCAACATGAAGTGAATCATGGATTAACGATATAACCCAACCAATTAAATCATTGGTTTAACCGTTAATCACATGATTACCAGCTCAGGCGCTCACATGGCCACGTCTTTAAAAATGCTAACTAACTAGCTTGCATTACAATATCATGGTATCATAAACCAAGTTGCCTCTGCAAATGTTCCTTTAAGTGCTCTTGCACATGCACGTGTGGAGAATCACACAATCTAAGCTTGGGAAACTCATGAGTGTGTTTGTTTGTTAAGAAAGTGTGAGGAAGGTAGCTTCATTAGGTATAATAATTACGATAATCATCATCATCATTACAGGGAAAGTCAGGTTTGACCGTGGACCAGATCAAGCAAACACTTATATTTTCATTTAAGTATTTATTTAATTAGTATATATGCTTTTTCTAAAGTTAATAGTATAAGATGAAATTGGAAAGAATAATTTTAAAGAAAAAGTACACGTGGGATAGACATTCTGCACGTGCGCTTCGGTGTCCGTCGGCAGCAGTTGGACATGGAAATTGGTGAGACAAGTAGGATCCATGTGGTTTACTCACAACCCGAGGTGAAGGACATGCACACCATTGCTTTTGCAACTTTTGCAACCATGCAACACAGTTAACCCTTTTGCTTTTTCCCTAAAATTTATTATTATTTTCATGGGCAATATTATTAAACTTATCTCATAATCTTAATCAAAATAAACAAATAAATATTAGAATGGGAACATCAAAGAAAAAAAAAAAACAAAGTAAACTGAAACAT